>OBZN01000242.1_pt1 | contig 29763 bp, 18 predicted proteins | sample 1476951 | NCBI WGS metagenome assembly OBZN01 (sample SAMEA2580246, study PRJEB22360) | human gut metagenome | biome: human gut; feature: human-associated habitat; material: faeces | place: Denmark | collected 2008/2010
CGCCATGCGAGGCCGAAGCCGCCGGGGTATCGCCCGCAGCCCGGACAGCCGGGGCAACGGGTGCCGCATCTGCCGCCGGGGATGCCGTCACCGGGCGGGCGGGGAGCCTGGTGCCGCAGCCCCCGCAGAAAAGGTCGTTATCACCGCATTTCTTTCCACAATTGGGACAAAACATCGCGAATCGGTTTTAAAGGGTTAATCAATCCGGACAACTTGGGCCGGCGTACGTTTCAGGTCAGGCATCGCCTCGCCCACGCCGGCACCGATATAGGTCGCATCGCAGATTACATAGCGTTTGTTGCCGAGCTGCATGTAGTCGCCCTTCACCTCGCCTTTGAAGCATACCGCCGTGGCGATATGCGCCGGATAATAGAGCAGCACGACATCCAGCCCCAGCAGATCCTTGACCAGCCGCGCAAAGAGGATCGAACGGTCTTCGCAGTCGCTGTACGGATAGTAGTACATCTCCTCGGCGAAGAGTGTCCGCTCGATGCCGAACTGCGCTTCGTCGGTCTTGTAGGGGAAAGCCCTGTGCAGGTAGTGCAGCAGCAGTTCCGCCGCCTCGCGCTCGCCCTTCCCGGCCACTGCGGCGCGCAGCGGGGGATAGAGTTGCCCGCGCACCGGAGCGGTAAACGCCGTGGCCGCATAGACGCTCCAGTGACAGGGCGGATAATTCGTATAGAAATCCATCAGGTTGCGGTTTACCGTCACCGTCGTCGAAACCACGCCGTCGAAATTGCGAACGACGGGCGCCGCGGGTTTCTGCGCGAAGAGGGGCGGCGCGGGCATCGCCAGCGACAAAGGCCGCTCCCCGGGGATCGTGAAATTGCAGATATTGTACGACGCGGCCCGCGGGACATCGTCCAGGATATAAAATACCTGGCCGTCGATATTGAAATAGGGACGGGCATAGACCTGCCCGTCGGTGGCCAGCAACAGGAACAGCCGCCCGCCGCCGCGCGCCATGCGCACTTTATAGCCCGCCTCGGCCATCAGGAACGATTGCAGGACGACCGATTCGTTCGTTTTGGGGCCGCAGAATCCGTCGGCGAGTGTCCGCACAAGGTCGTAATAGCCCCAGTCGTTGAGCCCCAGCGCCTTTTTCAGCGCCACGCACTCCGCCGCCACGGCATCGTATGCACCTCGCGAAACACCTTCCCAGGCATTGGCCACGCTGTTCTCCTGCACCGAGGCGAGGTTGAAGCGGTGTTTCGCAGCCAGCGATACGGAACAGCCCGTGCCGTAGAACGTGAACTTGAAGGGATGCGAAACGTCCACCGCCGGAGCCGCGTCGTCCGTCCCCGCGGCGGGTTTCCGCCCCTGCTGCACACCGTTATCCCCGGCCCCCTTTCCCGCGGCGGGTTTGCCGGGAAGCACAGGAGTTTCCGCAATCCCGGGCGCATCGGGCATCTCCGGAGCCGGCTCGGGCAGGTCGACCACCTTGTCGTAAGGCATCCTGTCCTGCGTCGGCACAGAGGGCGCATCCGGGTGTTTCATAACGGGGATGTCGGGTTCCCGGCGTTCGGGCACGGGTACCGGAGCCTCGGCGCGGAAAGCCTCCCAGCGCTTGCGCATGAAGTCGGCGCACGCCTTGCGGTAGTTGTCCCGGAATTCGGTATAGGCCTGCCTGCGGCGCGCCTGGTATTCCAGCAACGCCTCCCGGCGGGACTGCGCCGGCAGGGGAAGCACGAAAAGCAGCGACAGCAACAGGGTCAGATAGCGTTTCATAGGCGGAACTGTTACGGGTAAAAGACGGCGGCTTCCCTCGTCCGAGGGGAGCGCCGTCTCTCGATTGGACATGGTGCCGGCCAACAGGGCTACTGCTGCGAGAAAACAGCCATCTGCTCCTCGAAGATCTTTTTGAACTGGGCGCGGTCGAATTCCAGGTTGAGTTTGGCATCCTTGGCAATCGCATCCTCGATGGCTGCCTCCAAGGCAGCCTTGGGAAGCTGCATGCAGACATAGTAACGGAACGAGCCGTTGTCCTGGCGAAACATCTTCTCCTCGACGACCTGCACGTCGCGCAACTGCTGGCCGACGGCCGTGTAAGCCAGTTCCTGATACTGCGACTTGTGCTCGGCGGAAACGCCCGTATCCTGGTTCTTCACATAGTTCTCGATGACGAGCTTCACATCGGCCTGGATGGCCGCGGCAAGATCCTGGCGGCAATTCTGCATGGCGATCTTTTGCGCCGTGCTGCGCTCGGTGCTCACGCCGTTCTGCACGGCACGGTAATATTCGGCATTGCTGCGGTACTGTGCGCCGCTGAGCGGAATAGCCTCTTCGACCATGCCCGCAGGGGCAGCGGGCCCGGAGGCCTTTTTCGACGAACTGCACGACACGGCGCCGGCAGCGAGCAGGAGAGCGATAGCTCCAATAAGGGTTCTTTTCATCTTTCGGATTATTTGGTTGTAAGTTTATAGTGCAATGTAAAATCGGCTTCGGAGGCCTTCCCGTCGGCGGGATTCCCGAATCCGATGCTTCCCCTGAGTACGTCCACCCCGTTGGTTGCGGGGCTTATCGAGCCTTGCGCCTCGAACGTTACGCTGCAATCGCCCGCGGCGAGCTGCGAGGGTTCGATCCTTTCAGCCACGATCCGGGCCCCGTCGGCCGGGTTGAACAGCACGATCCGCCGCACCTCGGCCGCCGTCCCGCTTACGCGCAGCTGCATCGTCCCGCGGATCACTCCGCCGGACTGTTCGATCCTGAGCGTGCCCTTGGGCCGGACTGAAACGGCGTCCCCGGCCGGATTGAAAAAGATCGTCTGCGACACGCGCGCACCGCCGAACAGGTAGAGCACTTCGATCTTGTTGATATCGGTCGGCGAAGCGTACTGCGGGTCATAGGAGAGCAGGTAGCGGCCGTCGCCATAGGGCTTGACGGCCATCTCCAGCACCGATTCGCTTTTCAGGCGCGGCTGCACGGCGGTCGTGGCCGGACGGCCGTCGAGCCGCAGGGAATAGACGCACTCGCCCGGCGCCTCGGACTCCACCTCGATCGACACGGCATTGTACAGTGCCCGGTAATTGCGCCGCAGGGTCTCGACATCGCCCTTGCGGGTGGCGTCGAAGAAATAGTCGTACAACCCGTCCAGCTCGTTTACCGCCAGCCGGATACGGTCTATGTCCGTAATCGTGCCCAGTTCGCGCCGCAGCCGTTCATACTCGGCCTGCTTGGCGTCGTCGATGGCCACGAAAGCCTCGATCAGCTGCCGCCGTGTCTGCTCCGGGAAGGGGTACAGCACCGAATATTCATAGCGATAGGTCTTGGTCTTCTTGCTGTATATCCGCTCCCAGTAGACCGCCTCGGCGTTCGAGAGGGTGATGTTGTTCAGGTAGGGCAGCTGTCCGGCCTCGGTCATCAGCGCCGACGAATAGTCGCTCATCGCCGTGACCAGCTGGTCGCGCGTGATCTGGCGCGTCGCCATCTTCTCGGCGGACGAGACATTCACGGCCACGGCATTGACGATATACTGCCGGATCGAGGCCATGCATTTCCCCGAGGCGGCGGCAAGGGTCTCCCCCACTTCCGTCACCGCAAAATGCGACCGGTCGGAACTGCCGATCCATGCCGGCTTCCGTTTGCTGCTCGCCTCGACGACCTTGTCCTTCTGGGCAAAAGCCGCCGTCGAGATGCAGAGTGCCGCCAAAAGCAGCGAAATAGGTAATAAACGCTTCATCGGGTCACTTCGTTAGGGATTTAACCTTTTGCGTATCGGAATCGTAGCGCAGCGACACCTTGCCGACAAAGGCGTCGAGCGCAACGGCATCCTTCTTCGCTTTGTAATGGCCGGCGATCAACATGGCGCAATCGGCATCCCCGACCTTGCCCTGGCAATGGGCGAAGAAAAAATCCTCGGCCGCAGCGCTCTGCCCGTCGGCGAGCATGGCACGCACGACGGCGATCCGCAGGTCTTTGCCCGCATATTCGTCGTCCCCGGCCGCGTCGGCGTAGCTGTCGCGCAACCTGACCCACTCGGGCTGCGCCGCATAGGCGGCCTGGGCCTTGCGGGCCGCATGGTTTCGCACGGCCAACGCCCCTGCACCCGCAGAGCAGCAAATCAGCACGACGGCCGCAATGACCGTCACCTTGCGGCGGGTTTGCGCCTCCCCCGACCCCCGCCGCGCGCCGGGGTCGCCCATTCGCCCCCGCCCCCTGCCGTGCAAGGGCGTCATCCAGCCGCAGCTGCATGGCATCGAGCCGGGCCAGCACCTCGGCATCTCCGGCAAACCGCTCCCGCACGGAAGCGGCATCCTCGGCAAAGACCCGCGCTGCGGCCCTTACGACCACTTCGCCGGCACTCAACCGCAGTTTCCCCTGCATACGGGCAAGCAGCGACACGGCCAGCGGCACCAGCGCGACGGCGACCAGCAGGTAGAAGATATTGGCGCCCGTAGCGACCCCGGCGAGCAGGCAAAATACCAGCGCCGCAGCGCACAGCGCAGGGAGCATCTTACGGGCCGTATCGCCCAGGGCGGGCAGCGGCACGGCATCCAGCCCGGCAAGCCCCTCTTCGAGGCTCGCGAGCATCAGCCGGGAATCCGCCCCCGCACCGGAGGCAATATCGTTGACGACGGCCTCGACGTAGTCGGCGCCGCAATCCGGGCATAGGTGCTGCGAATCCTCCATTCTATTTCCGCAAACAGGACAGGTTTTCATCGTACTTCCAGATTAATCAGACAATCGTTCGGTCAGAGTCCGAAGAGCCATTCGCCCAGCGACTTGCCCTTCTTGGCAGAGGACTCGGCACGCTCGGCCTTGAGGCTCTGCGCCTCGACGGCAGCCTCCTGCTGCGTCCGCGCGCGCATTGCCTCGGCATCCATTTTCCGCAACTCCTGCTCCATCGCCGCGGCTTCGGCCGCCGCAGCCTGCGCATCGAGGCGGTTGAGGAACCGGATCACCTCGCCGTAGTTCGGGCTCACGGGGTTGCACGCACGGCACAACTCCAGCGCCCCGTCGATATCGCCCTGGCGCACCAGAATATCGGCCTGGGCAACGGCACGGGTCACCTCGCCGGCGAGCAGTTTGTCGTAGACCTGCACCTTGAGCTCCTCGACCGCCTCGTATTCGTCGACACTCTCGGGAATCACGGCCAGCGCCGCCATCGCATCCTCGTACTCCTCACGGGCGACGAGTGAGTTGACCTTGACGAGTATCTTCGGCATCTGGCGCGTATAATAGTCGGCGATGCCCTGCTGCACGTCACCGATCAGCTTGGCGAAACGCGCGTCGTTGACGTTCACCTTGTTGATCAGCGACCGCATACAGGCTTCCATGCTTTTGCCGTTGGCCTGGAGCGATATGGTCTGGCTTCCGAAAACAGTATCTTCAAAAAGGTTTTTGACCGACAGGGTCAGGTCGGCACGCAGCACGTGCAGCGTGGTCATCCCCGTATCGACCGCCCCGTCGTCGGTGATCGTAAGCGTCGGCGTGACGACGAAAAGCCCCGCGGCATCGGCCATGCCGTTGCGGGTGATGATCTTGCTGATCTTGTTTTTGAGGGCCGCGGCATTGTTGTCACCGAGCTGCGCGGCCGTCTCGTCGTCGATATAGGCCGAGAGGTCGATTACTGCCTGGGCCCGGAGCGACAGCGCGGCCAGCACGAACGCCAGCGAGAACGATAGTTTACGAAGCAGATTCATGGTCTGTTGTTTAGTAGATGATTACGTCGATGGAATTACCCGTGATCGTACGCGACACGGAGAGGTTCAGCCCCTTGAGGTACTGGTAGAGCGCCAGCGCGAAATCATTGACGTCCGACTGCATACCGTCCTCCATGGAGTTGTCCACAAAAATATCGCTGAAGGCCAGCAGCGTGCTCGTGCGGCCCTGCGTATGGTACTTGCCGTTCTTGGCATGGCGCTTCACCCACGAAACGAGGATGTCCGACAACGGCATGATGTTGTTGATCTCGGTATCCATGTTGATGGCCGATCCGGGGTCGATCGTAAAGCGCACGGCCACGCTCTGCCCGGTCGAAATCTTGGTCGCCATGCGTGTGGATATCTGCTTCATGAAGTCGCCGACCATCGCCTGCGCCATCACGCCGCACAGCACGTCGGCCGTCGTGCGTTTGCGCCCCGAAATTTCGGATTTGGTGGCCAGCGTATTGCCCGTGGCGATCTCGATCGCCTGCAGGGTCAGCGACACGCGCACCCCGCCGTCGTTCACATCCTGGTTGATATCGACGCTCACCGAGACGTCGGCACCCGAGTTGATGAGGATCGCATCGTCGAGCGACATGCCGTCGCCCATGCGCACCTGATAGGTGTTGGCGTTATTGAGCGACGTGAGCAGGTCTTTGGTCTCCACGCCCTGCTTGATGAAACCTTCGTTGACCTTCGAAATGGCCATGCGCATATCCGAATTGTCGCGGATGGCCTCTTCGTAGGACTGGCCGCTCTTGCGGAAGGGCACGACCATCACCGTCGGCATGGCGATCATCTCCTGGGTTTCGGAGAGCGCTATATCGGCGGCATTGCGCCCGATGATGCCGTTGTTGACCAGGTCGCGCTCGAGCGATTCGGTGTAGAGGTCGATCGTCGCAAAGACCTGAATGTCCTTGGCGGCGGTCTTGTTGGTCTTGTCGGCGATGGTGCAGCTGCGGATGTAGTTGGCATAACGGGTCGTCCCGAGCAACTGTCCGACATACTGGGCCGCCCCGGCCGAGGGTTTGCTGCCCAGCAGGGGTTTGTTGTCGTTCAGGCCGTCTATACCGTTATATAAATAAGTGTAGATCACCGATTTCTTCGCCATCTCGATCGCCTCCTTCTTCGTGCGGGCGATTCCCGAACACTCCAGCGTAGCGATCTTTCCGGTCGTGCGTTTCAGGATGGCATCGGTCGTATAATTCTGTGCCGAGGCGGGGAAAAGCGCCGACAGGAGCACGACGATGACTGACAATACGGACTTCCTAAACATCTGATAATTATTTTAAGTTTGAACGGATAAAATCCCCGGGGTACCGTCGGCGACACCCCGGAGATCGTTTCCAGAAGAATTATATACGGTAAGTTTATGCACCGACGAGCCCTTTGAAGAAACCGCCCGCCGCCGTCCCCTGCTTGTCGAGGATGACGACCAGCTTGTCGCCGTTGTTGAATTTCTCCTTGATGGCGTCCTCGCCCGAAGCGACCTGGCATTTGGTAACGCCTTCCATCACCTCGACGGCCACGATGGTGCCGATCTCCGACTTGGTTACCTTCGGGCCGATCTTACGCTCCAGGAACACCTTGAAACGGGTCTTTTTGGCAACGCCCATCTCCGTACCGCCCGAGATATAGAGCTCCTTGACGCGGCCTTTCTTGTCGGCCTCGCCCAGCTCGAGGATATAGGTCTCGAACTTGAAATGCTTGTCCACGAACCCGACCATGCCCTTGCGGAGGTCTTTCATCGCGTCGTTGAATGCACCGTCCTTCGAATCGGCGTCGATACCCGAAACCGAAAGGTCTTCCGAACCGATCATGGCGCCGTCGGCAATGTTATATACCTTCAGCGAATAGGTCACCTCGGCCTTGTTGTACATCTTGCCGTCGATATCCGACTTGAACTGCGAGAACGAAACGTTGTTGGCCTGTCCGATGACGACCTTCTTGGCGCCCAACGCCTTGTAGGCGGCTTCGCTTTCGCTCTTCCAGTTGGCATCGTTCACCACGTCCTCGACGTTGCGGTCGGCATAGAGTTTCGACAGCGTACCGTCGGTCAGTGCGTCGACGATGTGGAAACGGCCACGGTCGGCAAAACCCGACAGGACGGCCGCCCGGATGTTGTCACAGGCTGCCTGGCTGACAGCGGAGGTGTGCGTAAAAGGATTGATGATGACAGTCTCCTTCGAAGGATCGTCCTGGGCAGAGGCGCCCAGCCAAACAAGCACGGCCACAGCGGCCAAAACGGTTTTGAAACAGTTTTTCATAAATATAGCTGAGATTAAAAGGGTTAGGAATCGCATGCTTTATGATGGGACATAGCTCCTACAGTCCCCCGCACCTGGGAACTAAGCAATAAATGTAAAATTAAAAAAAAGGAAAGCGTGGTGCTGTAGCTATATTTCAGAGTGGGAAGGTTCTTGCAAAACCTCGAGAATAAAATAAGCAACAGTCCCACGCCTATATCCGTAAACGGATAAGACGCGGAGAAATGCCGGCTTATTCTCTTCTCAGTATTAATTTGCAAGATTTACCACTCGAGAATAAACTTACACTTTCCGTGTTAGTCAGTATGTATTACAAATATAGTGAATATATTCGAAAAATACAACTTCGGCACCTCTTTTTCGGGACTGTCGCGACCCTAAATTACAATAAAAAATTCTAATTCGCTAACTTCAGGCCCAAAATGTGCCATACGAAGACCCGGAAACGAGCCTTCTCCGATCGCCGGCAGAATAAAACGCACACGCCCGTGCCAAGGGCTCCGGCAGCACGCCCTACATCGCCAGCGCCAACACCACGACCATCAGGGCAACGCACCACAGAGGCAGGTCGCAGCGCTCCCCGGACATCGCGGCATCCAGCGCACGGGAGCGCTCCAGATAGAGCAGGAAGAGGAACCACAAGGCACCATATACGACATTCCGGGCAATGCCCCGGATAAACATTTCGGTACCTCCGTACAGATGCGGATCGTATCCGGAAAAGAGCAGCATGAGCAGCGCAGCGAAATGCAACACCACACGCAGCCCGGCATACCAGCGCGCCAGCGACAACCCGTAGGGGCTCCGGCCGACCAAGCCCCACAGCACGCAGACGGGCAGCGCCACGCCGCGATGCAGCCCCCCGCCGGCCGCAGGGATCAGGAACATCAAAGCCGTGCCGCCGCCCAGCCGCCACGAGCCCGAAACGAACTGCATGAGCAGCCCGAACGCCCACTCCCCCAGCCGGGAAACGACATAAGCCCCGAACACCCACACCGGGCCGGGCAACTCAGCGATACGGGCTGAAAACTTGGATTCCATAGGGCACGAACTTTACGCCGGGAACAAAGGTATGAAAAAAAGGGAGACCCGCAGTCTCCCCTTTTCCTGTTTTTTAAATTTCCGGCCATCAGACCAGTGTCTCCAATATCTGCACGGCATTGAGCGCCGCCCCTTTTTTGATCTGATCGCTGACGCACCAGAACGTCAGGCCATTCTCGCAAGTCAGGTCTTTGCGGATACGCCCCACGTATACCGGCTCCTTGCCGGCGATAAACAGCGGCATCGGGTAAACTTTGCCCGCCGGGTCGTCCATCAGCACCACGCCCTGTGCCCTGGAGAAAGCCTCGCGGGCTTCGGCAACTGACACGGGACGTTCCGTCTCGAGCCATATGCTCTCCGAGTGGGCACGCATCACCGGCACGCGCACGCACGTCGCCGACACGGCGATGTCCGAATGCATGATCTTGCGCGTCTCGTGAAACATCTTCATCTCCTCCTTCGTGTAGTCGTTATCGGTGAACACGTCGATATGGGGAATTACGTTGTAGGCCAGCTGGAATGCGAACTTGCTGACCGTAGGCTGCCTGCCGGCGCCCAGCTCGGCATACTGCGCGACCAGTTCGTCCATCGCCGCGGCGCCTGCCCCGCTGGCCGACTGGTAGGTCGAAACGTGTACGCGGCGGATGTGCGAGAGATCCTCGATCGCCTTCAGCGCCACGACCATCTGGATCGTCGTGCAGTTGGGGTTGGCGATAATGCGGCGCGGAGCGTCCTTCGCATCGCCGGGATTGACCTCGGGCACCACCAGGGGCACATCGGCATCCATGCGGAAGGCGCTCGAATTGTCGATCATAATGGCTCCATGCCGGGTGATCGTCTCTGCAAACTCGCGCGATGTCCCGGCACCGGCCGACGTCAGGGCGAAATCCACCCCCTTGAAATCGTCGTTGTGCTGCAACAGCTTGACGGTAATATCTTCTCCGCGGAATTTGTACGTCCGTCCCGCACTGCGTTCCGAACCGAACAGCAACAGGGAGTCGATCCCCAGGTCGCGTTCCTCCAAAATTTTCAAAAATTCCTGGCCCACAGCCCCGCTGGCGCCCACAATCGCAATTTTCATGTTGATATCGTTAAAAAATGACCATCGTTCCCGCTCGGACGAACCGTACACGGAAACTCCGGAGGCAAATATAGCGATTTCGGGCCTAATAACAAAAAAGCGCGGCCCCGCCCCGCCGCGAAACGCGCGGCCGGCGCGATGAACAGCCACCTCAGGTTGTCTCGGCTTCCACTCCCGCCTCTGTGCCCGGCCCTGCATCCGTTTCCATCGCCTCACTGACTTTCTGTTCGCGGTACACCTTCGGCGTACATCCGAAACGGAGCACGAACCCCCGGAAGAAAGTACTACGATTCGAGAAACCCGATTTGTAAATGATCTCGTCAATCGACAGCCGGGTGGTCACCAGCAGCTGTTCGGCCAGACCGAGCCGGTATTCCCGGATGATGCAGGCCGGGGTTCGATCGGTCACGCCCCCCAGCCTGCGATAGAAGTTGGGCAGGCTCATCCCCATCCGGTCTGCGATGAACTGCGTGGAAAGCGACGTATCGAGGATATTGCCGTGGATGATCTCGAGCATCCTGTCCAGGAAAACCTTGTCTTCCTTGTGGAGCAGGTGCCCCTGCGCCAGGTCGAACGCGCTGTATGCCGAACGGCCGTAATCCTTCAGCGATTCATAACGGCGCAGCAACTGCCCCACGACGTTTCTCAGGTGCGCGATGTCGAAGGGGAAGGCCAGGCAGATGTCCACCTCCGACTCCAGTCCCTCGATCTTCATCCCGGAACGCGAGGCCGACGTCAGCAGGATGACCGGCACCTGTGCCATGTGCCTGCTCCTGCGGATATGCCGGATCACACCGGTCATGGCCGGATCGAGCGTCACCGCACTGCAAATGACGACCTGCGGCCGCAACGTCCCCAGTTGCTCCGCAGCCTGCCCGAGCTCTCCCATGACCTCAAGGTCATAGGCGCCGGCGAAGAGTTGCGCGAGGAACGAAGCCATGTCGGGGTCTTCGCACACCACGAGCATCGTCGGCAACGCATCGCGGGAGGTTACGGCGGAAACAGCCGGGGCGCCGGGCATCCCGAACTGCCGGTCGAGAGCCATGTCCACCTGCAGGACTGGCTGCGTTACCCGGGCGATCTCCAGTTCGGGAAACGACAACGTGACAGTCGTAACGTCGCCTTCCGATGCGATCCGGAACTCCCCGCCCAGCTTCGCGGCCAGGTTGTGGCAGATCGCCAGCTCCATATCCCCTTTCTGCGAAAGGCCGCCCTTGCCGCGGCTTTCCAGATAGTCCAGCAGCCGGTAACGGTCGGAGAGGAACTCGATCTGCCCCAGGTCTACGCCCTCCCCACGATTGGAAACCACGACCCGCAGCCTATCCTGTACAACGGATACGCCGAAGAAAACCTCCCCGCCCGTCTCCGAGCGCCGGAAGGCATTGGACAGCACGATATTCAGCACCATGCTCAACGTACCGCGCGCCGAGGGGAAGAGCATACCTTCCCCCACCTCGGCACGGTAGCCTACCTTGTGTGTTTCGGCATACTCGGCAAAAGTCTGCACCAGTCCGTTGCACATCCGGGTTACATCGAGCAGCTCGACGTCGTTGGGACGATCCGCCGCCCCGGCCGCCCTGAGCTCATTAAGCAAACAGGTCAGATCTTTCAATTTCAGGGCATTGCGATGAATGAATCCCACCTGCCGGAGCACGAAGCCGTCGGAGGCCCCGCACTCCAGGATCTGCTGGCAGGAACCGTTGATAAGCGTCAGCGGCACCGAAAGTTCGTTGGTCAGGCTGACAAACGAACGGATACGCGACTCGTAGAGCAGCTCTTTGGAGTGCTGGTCGTAAAGCGCCTGCCGCCTGTGCATGCGTTCACGGCGGCGGCGCTCCAGATAGCGCCCCGTGAACGCAACAAACACACACGCGGCCGTACCATACACCACCCATGCCCAAGCGGAAGCATAGGGCGGCGGCAACACCCGGATCGCCAGCCGGCCTACGGGACTCAGCTCCCCGGTCATATTGTTCCGGTAGCGGACGTTGAGCGAATAATTGCCGGGCGGAAGGTTGGCGAAAAGCAGCCGGTTGTTATGGCGGTTGTCATTCCACTGGCTGTCGAACCCCTCGAGGTTATACAGGTACGAATAGTTGCCGCCGTTGATATAGTCCAGCGCCACGATCGAAAGACCGAAAGCCCCTTGCCGGTGGGTAAGCACCAGTTTGCCCTTGCGCATCAGCTTCGAAATGCTGTGATCCGTGCCGTCGATGGTCACATCCCGAAACCGCACCGGGGGCATATACCCCCGGTGCAGCGACTCGCCGTCCGAGACCACGACCAAACCGTTGATGCCGCCGAACAGCAGCTTCCCGGCACGGCGGTCGTAAAAATAAGCACCGTCACTGAACTCCACGACCTCCAGCCCGTACGAAGCGCCATAGGCCACCGAACGGTGCGCAGCCGGATTATAGCGGACAATCCCGGCATTCGTGGCGGCCCAGACATTGTCGAGCGAATCGGCCAGCAGTCCGTGAATCACCCCGGCCTGCAACTGGTCGTGGGCGAACTCGACGGCAACCGCCCCTTCCCCGGGGCGGTAACACCCCATGCCGCACCCCGTTCCGAACCAGAGCGTCCCGTCGGAACAGCGCACGGCGACCGTCACGTCGTTCGCGGCCAACCCACGGCGTCCGTCCAGCGGGATCACCTCGCCCCGGCGTGCGTATTTATGGTATCGCACCGCCCCGATGCCGTGGTTGCAGAACCACAACGTCGAATCGGACTCCTCGCAGAACGAGAAAAAGAAATTCCGGCTCCGCTCCCGGCTCCCCAGATCCACGGACTCGGCCAGCCGGGCAACGGGGGCGCCTGCGTGGCCTGCAAGCTCGATGCGGTATACCCCGCTACCGATCGTTGCCGCCCACAGCACCCCGGCGGCATCCTCGTGCAAGCCATGTACATTCGCCAACTGCTCACAGCCCGCCAGGGCATGGATGCGTCCGTCGCCATAGGAATAATAGCACACCCCGCCGTCGCCCCCGATCCACAGCACACCGCGCCGGCTCGCGGCAAAGGCATAGACTGAATTCTTACGCAGGGCGGTATTCTCGGCTATAAAATTCCGGGTATTTTCCCGTCCGAACGCCCACTGTGCATGGAAATCGCGGATGCACAGGATCCCGTCGTTCTTCGTCCCGACCCACAGGTTGCCGCGCTCGTCGACGAACAGCGCCTTGATCGGTTTGGTAAGCTTGTAAGGCAGCATGTCATAGGTTATGGAGCGTACCGCGATATCCCCGGCCGACTGGCGGAGCAGGCCGCTGCCGTCCGTCCCGATCCATACGATATCCTGGTTCCGATCCTTGAGCAGCGAGAAAACGCCGCAAGCGACATCTATCTCCCGCAGCGTATAGCCCCCGGATTCCGACCCGGAAGCATGGAGGCGCAACACCCCGCCCATTTCGAACGCCAATACATAGTCGTCCCCGTCGCGGATAACGGCCGCAAGCTCCCCGCGCCGTTCCAGTTCCTGCGCGAGCCCGCAGATGGCCGACGTCAACTGCCGCTCGGTATCGAAACGGCAGAGGCGGCCCGCACCGTCGACGAAATAGACCGTGCGGTCACCGTCATAGCGGACGAACGAAATACCGTTGCGCACCGGAATGTGTTTCCACGCCCCCAGCACCGCACGCCCCTCGGCGTCATAAACTACCGGAGCGCAGTCCATGCCGTCGCGCCGCACGAACCAGAGCACCCCGTCCGGGTCGAGGCAAATGCGCAATACATCGTCGGCATCGACTCCGCAGAGCGGTTCGAAACGCGACTCGGAGGCGACATACCCGTACAAACGCCCTTTATACAGGAAGAACGCCTCGTCACGGCTCCGTGCCGTATATTGGTAAACACGCGGGAAGTCGGCATGCAGTTCGACGGTTCGGGCCCGTGCATCGACCCGGTCGACCCCATAGTTGGTGCGCACCCACAGGTAGCCGTCGTCCGTAGCGACGATCTCCTGCACCAGGTTACCGGAAAGCCGGAAGTTCCGGGCATAATGCCCGTCCCAAAGGTTCAGTCCGTCACAACTCCCGGCCCAGACATATCCGTCCGCATCCTGCGCAAGCGAGAGGATGGAACAATTCGAAAACCCCTCGCGGTGCGAGATACGGCAAATATTCTGGGACAACGCCGGTACCGCGACGCACACGGCGACCAGCAACAGATACCTCAGGTGCATAAGACGGTTAGATAAAAACATACTCCGTTTCCATGTAAAAATAGGGAAAAGAAAGCAAATCGGCAATAAATCAGGGCATAACAACCGCATTTCCGATATATAATCATACTATTTTCAGATGAATTCATACTCCACAAAGGATACAAAAACATAATTTTGTATAACCGGATATACTAAAAATTTACCGGCAGGACAGAACACCCATCAAAAATCTGGAAGCCATGAAAAATTTCTACTCGTTGCCGCTCCGCACGGGAGATTCGCGGAAAGTGATTAAGTGCCAGATTTGTCCGGCGGCACAGGCCGCCTTCCGTATTTTCGCCGGAAACAACCTTGTATATAAGGGACCTTTAATATAAAGGCAATAAAAGGGGAACACTCTCCGCCACGCCGAATCCTCCGGTATTCAACAGCCACAGTCGAACTGCCGACTATCCTGCTTCGCAAACACCCGGACGGTTCATTGCCCCGGATTCGGCACCCTCCATCAACTCTACGAATGTCTGCTTACGGAAACCTGCCCACACAGGCGATCCCGTAATTTGCGGCTCCCGGAAAATCCGTTTGCCACGGCAAACCGCCGCCAGCAACCTTTCCGGCACGCTACAATCCCCGCGAACCGTACACGGAACTCGCTCCCGTCTCCGTACAGGGAATGTTTGCTCGTTTTCAAACCCGGCCTGCAAAGGCCCCCATACTTAATCCTTTAATTAATAATTATTGCCTATGAGACGAAAGATCCTCCTATCGCTGATGGCAGTCTTCTTCATGGCGGCAGCGTCGGCCCAGACCAGAACGGTCAGGGGTACCGTTGTCGACGAGAACGACACCCCGGTAATCGGGGCGACCGTGATCGTGAAAGACAGCCCGACACTCGGCACTTCGACCGATGTCAATGGTGAGTTTGTACTCAAAGACCTTCCCGCCGGAGGGGGGGGGGAATTACAGGTTTCCTATGTGGGTTATAAGACCCGGACAATAGCCATCACCCCCAATGTCCGTATAAAGCTCGAACCCGATGCCCAGGCCGTGGAAGCAGTCGTGGTCACGGGTATGACCAAGACGGACAAGCGCCTCTTCACCGGGGCATCTGACCAGCTCGTCGCCGATGACGTGAAACTTTCCGGCATGGCCGACATCAGCCGCGGCCTCGAAGGCCGTTCGGCCGGCGTCTCCGTCCAGAATGTTTCCGGTACATTCGGTACCGCACCCAAGATCCGCGTCCGCGGTGCCACGTCGATCTTCGGAAGCTCGAAACCGCTGTGGGTCGTCGACGGCATCATTATGGAAGACGTGGTGGACATCGACGCCGATGCGCTCTCGTCGGGCGACGCCACGACACTGATCTCTTCGGCCATCGCAGGCCTGAATGCCGAGGATATCGAAAGTTTCAACATCCTCAAAGACGGTTCTGCCACCTCGATCTACGGCGCACGCGCCATGGCGGGCGTCATCGTCATCACCACCAAGAAAGGCCGTGCAGGCGTCAGCCGCATCAACTACACCGGTGAGTTCACCTACCGCATGATCCCCTCGTACAACGAATTCAACATCATGAATTCGCAGGATCAGATGGCCGTTTACGAAGAGATGCGCAAAAAGGGCTGGCTGAACCTCGCCGAAACGGCCAACCGTTCCGAGAGCGGCGTTTACGGCAGGATGTACAACCTGATCTCCGCCTCCCTGATGGAGAATACGCCCGAAGCGATCACAGGCTATCTGCGTTCGGCCGAATACCGCAATACGGACTGGTTCCAGGCGCTGTTCAACAACAATATCATGCACAGCCACTCGGTGAGCCTCACTTCCGGAACCGAGAAATCGTCCTACTACGCTTCGCTGAGCGCCCTGTACGACCCGGGATGGACGAAGACCAGCAAGGTTTCGCGCTACACGGCCAACCTCAACGCGACCTATAACATTCTGGACAACCTCACCCTCAACCTGATCTCGAATGCGTCCTACCGTAAACAGAAAGCGCCGGGAACGCTTTCCAGCACTACGGACGCCGTAACGGGCACCGTGAAGCGCGACTTCGACATCAACCCCTATTCGTACGCCATGAACACCTCGCGTACGCTGGACAAAGACGCCTATTACACGCGCAACTACGCCCCCTTCAACATCCTCCACGAACTGGATGCCAACTACATGGATCTGGACGTGGTGGACACGAAATTCCAGGCCGAACTGAAGTGGGAGCCCGTCAAGGGACTCGAGCTGGCTGCGCTGGCCGCCGTGAAATACAACGCGACGGTGCAGGAACACCACATTACCGACGAATCGAACCAGGCGACGGCCTACCGCACCGACTCCCCGACGACCGTGCGCAACAACAACCCGTTCCTCTATAAGGATCCCGACAACCCCTATGCCGTAAAAGAGGTCGTATTGCCGGTGGGCGGCATCTACGAACGTGACGACCGCAAGATGTACTCGTACGACTTCCGTCTTACGGCGACTTACAACACGACGATCAAGAACGCCCACATCATCAACCTGTTCGCGGGTATGGAGGTCAACTCGGCCGACCGCCACAACACCTGGTTCCGCGGCTGGGGCCTGCAATACGACATGGGCATGACGCCGTTCTACGACTACCGGATCTTCAAGAAGGGACAGGAAGAAGGGTCTAAATACTACACGCTGGGCGACACCTACTACCGCAACAACGCCTACTACTTCAACGGCACCTATTCCTACAAAGGGCGCTATACCGTAAACGGCACGTTCCGCTACGAAGGCACCAACAAGCTCGGCAAGTCGCGCAAGTCGCGCTGGCTGCCCACCTGGAATATTTCGGGCGCATGGAACCTGCACGAAGAGTCCTGGTTCCAGAAGGCACAGCCCGCGCTGTCGCACCTGTCGCTGAAGGCGTCCTATTCGCTCACTGCCGACCGCGGCCCGTCGACGGTGACCAACTCGCGCGTGGTGATCAACGCCTACACCCCCTGGAGGCCGTCGGCCGGCGACGGCGAATCGGGATTGAAGATCGAAGACCTCGAGAACTCGTCGCTCACCTACGAGAAGAAACACGAGCTCAACATCGGGGCCGACATGGGCTTTGCCAACAACCGCATCAACCTGGTAGTCGACTGGTACAAACGTAACAACTTCGACCTGATCGGCGACGTGACAACGCAGGGCATCGGCGGTATCATCAAGAAGAAGGGCAACGTCGCCGAGATGAAATCGAACGGCATCGAAATCAGCCTTTCGACCAAGAACATCAAAACCAAGAATTTCAGCTGGACGACCGATTTCATCTATTCGCACATCCACAACGAGGTGAGCAAACTCGAGACCTCAGTGCGCGTGATGGATCTGGTGGCGGGCAGCGGGTTCACGCTGGAAGGCTACCCCGTACGGTCGCTTTTCTCGATCCCCTTCATGGGGCTGAACGAGATCGGTCTCCCGACATTCCTCGACCAGAACGGCGACATCTCGACGACCGGCATCAACTTCCAGGAGCGTGAAAACCTCTCTTTTCTCCAGTACTCGGGTTCGGTCGACCCGACCGACATGGGATCGTTCGGCAATATATTTCAATGGAAAGGAATTAAACTGAACGTCTTCATCACCTACTCGTTCGGCAACGTGGTGCGCCTCAACCCCGTATTCAAGTCTTACTATTCGGATCTCACGGCTATGCCGCGCGAATTCAAGAACCGCTGGATGGTAACGGGCGACGAAAAGAAAACAAACATCCCGACGATCCTTTCCCAGCGCATGTACCACGACAACAACAACCTGTCGCGCGCTTACAGCGCCTACAACTATTCGACGGCTCGCATCGCCAAAGGCGACTTCATCCGCATGAAGGAGATATCGCTGACCTACGATTTCCCGAAAAAGCTGATCTCGAAGCTGAAGTTCCAGAGCCTCTCCGTAAAATTTCAGGCGACCAACCTCTTCCTGATCTACGCGGACAAGAAACTCAACGGCCAGGATCCGGAGTTCTTCAACACCGGAGGTGTCGCGGCACCGGTTCCCCGCCAGTTCACGCTGACCATCCGCATCGGCTTATAGTCCCTAACACTTCAAAGAGAACAACAAGATGAAAAAAAGCATATTCTATACGTTCGGCCTCGCGCTGGCTGCCATTGCCTTCGCGTCATGCGACGATTTCCTGGACAAGATGCCCGACAGCCGCGCCGAACTGGATACCGAAGAAAAGGTCGTCAAGATGCTGGTGTCGGCCTACCCGGACAATACTTATAACATGTGCGCCGAGTTCTCGTCGGACAACGTCGACGACTATGGTTCGATAAAGAGTTACAACCAACTTCAGGAAGAGCTCTACAACTGGCAGGAAGTAAGTTCGGTCGAAACCAATGAAAACCCCAACGCGGTATGGGGCGATGCCTATACGGCGATCGCCGCGGCCAACCAGGCGCTCGCGGCCATCGAGGAACTGGGCGGTGCCAAGACAGCCAAGCTCCAGGCCGCCAAAGGCGAGGCGCTCATCTGCCGCGCATACGCCCACTGGGTACTGGTCAACATGTTCTGCATGCATTACAACACCAACCACCCGGACGACCTCGGAGTACCCTATATGGAACACGCCGAAACCGAGCTGAACCCGAAATACAGCCGGGGAACGGTAGCCGGGGTCTACGAAAAGATGATCGAGGACATTGAAACCGGCATCCCGCTCATCGACGACGCGATCTACTCGGCTCCCAAGTACCATTTCAACTACAAGGCCGCCTGCTGCTTCGCATCGCGCGTCTTCCTGTTCCACGAGGACTGGGACAACGCCATCAAATACGCAAGCATGGCGCTCGGGTCAGATCCCAAATCGCAGCTCCGCGACCTCGATTACCTGGCCGCATTCCCGCGCAACCCGTTGAACGACATTTCGAAAGCGTACAACTCCACGTCGCTGAAGGCCAACTACCTTATCTCGACGGGACTTTCCAATGCCGGCGCGATTTTCTGCAACTACGGGAGCCAGAACCGTTACACGCACGGCAAGTCGATCGCCGCCTACGAGACGATCGAGACATCCGCGACCACGATGAGCCCCTTGGGCAGCAAGTACGGCTGGAAGCTCCGCACATGGGTATACGGGTCAGGGCGCTACCTGCTTCCGCGGGTGCCGTACCTCTTCGAATACTCCGACCCCGTGCAGGCCATCGGCTTCACCCACTCGCTGTTCGTGGTGGCCAGCGGCGACGAAGCGCTGCTCAACCGTGCCGAGGCCTATATCATGAAAAAGGACTATCCGGCCGCCCTGGCCGACATGAACATGTGGGCGCAGAACCAGCTCACCGCCTCTTACTACAAAGAACTGACCGAAGAGTCGATCAACAAATGGGCAGATGCCCTGGGCTACGACATGACGCCCAAGGATCCCGAAAAACCCGAGGACGACCTGAAGAACATGTATCGTACGGCCAAGAAAAAACTCAACCCGGGCTTCGTGATCGACCCCGGCACGCAGGAGAACATGATCCATGCGATTCTCTTCATGCGTCGCATCGAATTCATGCACCTGGGCATGCGCTGGTTCGACACCCGCCGCTACGGAATCACCCTTTACCGCCGCCTGATCGACCAGGACGAGGATACTCTAGTCAAGGTGACCGACACGATGACCGACGAAGGCGGCAACCGCGACCCGCGCCGCTGCCTGCAACTGCCGCCCGACGTCATCGCCGCCGGACTGACGGCCAACCCCCGGTAAAAACGATAAAAAAGATTTTCGATTATGAAAAAGAACCTCATATATTTCCTCGTATTGCTTCTCTTCCCCGCGGTACTCGCAGCCTGCTCGGAAGACGACCTGAGTTCCACGAGCGTGATCCAGCCGCCGCAAGTCGTGCAAAACGATTTCGACCGTTGGCTCGACAGGCATTACCTCGCGCCCTACAACATCGAATTCCAATACCGCTACACGGACATCGAGTCGAGCATGGGTTACTACCTGACGCCCGCCGATTACAACCAGTCGATCGCGCTGGCCAAGCTGGTCATCGCACTCTGCCTTGAGCCCTATGACGAAGTGACGGGCAGCCGGGACTTCATCCGTGCTTACTTCCCGAAGATCATCTTCCTCACCGGTTCGCCGGCCTACAAGAGCAACGGCTCGATCATCCTCGGCACGGCGGAAGGAGGCAAGAAGATCACGCTCTTCAATGTGGATGCCCTGCAAATAGCCTCGATCGACGCCAGCACGAACTACTTCAAGACGATCCACCACGAGTTCGGGCACATCCTCAACCAGACCAAGCCCTATACCACCGACTTCAAGGAGATCACCGGAACGCTCTATGTGGGCGATTCCTGCTGGGATACCTACAAAACGGACGCCTCGGCACTCCAGGTCGGGCTGATCAGCCGCTATGCAGGCTCCGAAGATACGGAAGACTTCGTCGAACTGATCTCGATCTACGTCACCCGCCCGCAGGAAGCCTGGGACAAACTGCTCACGACGGCCGGCGCCGACGGTGCGGCCATCATCAACCAGAAATTCGAGATCGTCCGCAACTACCTGCAAAACAGCTGGAACATCAACATCGACGAACTGCGCGAGTCGGTACTGCGCCGTGCGGACGAAGTCCCCGACATGGATCTGGAATCCCTCGACGACTAACTAAAAAAAACTGAGCCATGAAAAAATTAGCGATAATACTTCTGGGGCTGTTCCCCCTGGTGCTGAGTTCGTGCCTGAAAGAGGAGGAGGATTATTTTGACAAAAGCGCCAGCGCCCGGATCGAAGAGGCCGTCAAGAACGCCATCTCCGTGCTCGAAGGCGCGGAGAACGGCTGGGCCGTGAAATACTACCCCAACCCCACACAGACCTTCGGGGGGTTCAACCTTTTCTTCAAATTCGACGACGGCACGGTGACCGTCAGCTCGGAGATCGAAAGCGCGTCGACGACCGCCACCAGCCTCTATTCCGTAGGGCAGGAAGCGGGTCCCACGCTGGCGATCGACACGAAAAACGAGCTGATCAACTATTTCGCCCACCCGCGCAATCCGGACGGGTACGGGTCGAACTACAAGGGGCTGGAAGGCGACTACCTGTGGACTGTCCTGAGCGCAACACCCGAAAAGGTGATGCTGCGAGGTGTCAAATCGGGAAGCCTCTACACCCTCACGCCGCTGGAAACCAGCGACTGGGCATCCGAAATGCAGGCATACAAGAACGCTGCCTCGGACATGGAGTTCCCCTCTTATGTCTGCGTCGTCAAGGGCGACTCGCTGGAGTGTATCACCACCTCGGAGGGCAAGTTCCTCTACCGGAACCTCACGATCAGGCAGGAAACCGACAAAGGCATCGAAAGCTACGCCGCGCCGTTCATCTACACCAAGACCGGCATCGAGCTGTACGAACCGCTGACGATCAACGGGGTCACAGCCCAGAAGCTCGATCTGAAGGAGGAGTACTATTTTGCCAACGAGGACGATTCGTTCATCATTTCGGGCCCCAAACCCGTTACCTCGGACAATATCCTCACATACGGGGCGGTCGAAACGACCTTCAATACGGTCAAAGTGACTGTAACCCCATCCAATTCCGACACTTACTACGTGGCGGCGTTCCTGCCTTCAGAGATCGCAGGTTATACCGACAAGCAACTGCGGAACGCGATCTGCGACCTGCTTGCGGCCGGCGACCTCTACTCGGGTGAGAAAACACTCACGTTCAACTACCTGTACGACCAAGCGGAATATATCCTCGTCGGTTTCGGTATCGACGCAACGACCATGGCCTCAACGACCAAGATATTCCGCCAGAGCGTGACGACGGGCACACTGCCGGATACGATGGCCGACGGGTACAAGGCATGGCTGGGTACATGGACTGTCACATCGACCTCGTCCGAGAAATCGAAGACCGCGTACAGCTTCGACATCGAAATCCGTCCGAGGACGATCGACGGCACCTATCTCGTACGGGGATGGGGTTATACGGTCATCAAGGACGACTACGAAGTCGATGCGAATTACGTCAGTTCGACCAAAGGCTTCCAGTTGTTCAAACGCGAGGTCGGCACGCTCGGCGACGGCGGGGCACTGACGCTGCTCCCGCGTATCCTCAACCACCAGACAAACGCCTACGGGCTGCTCAACACGAGTGCGTACCTGCTCTACGCGAAACCGGACGGGGAAGGCAAGGGCAACATCACGGGCCGTGAGGGTTCGCTCTCCGGCGGCGGTACGTTCACGATCGTGTCCGCCGACTTCTGGAACGTCAAGAACGGGTCGAACTACTACTTGCAGGCCATGGATCCCTACACCTACCAGGATTTCTTCGTCGGGCCTTACACGATGGTACGCAAATCCACGGACTACGGGCCGTCGGGACGTTCGGTAGCCAACGCAATGGGCATCGAAGAACGGCAGGCCGCAACTGCCGTTACCATGCCCCACGACGTGAAGGTTCCCTTCCGGGCCGAAGAGTAACCCGGGGCAGGCTGCACGGCGGGACATCCCGTAAAGATGTCTCCCGGCAGGCTCCCCGCAGGAAAAAACGCGAAGGGGCGGATCTGAGATCCGCCCCTTCGCCATATCCATCGGCAACCCTGTCAATCGAAGAAATTGTCGTCCTCGGCGATCCCGGGCTCCGTAGGGCGTTCGTCGGGGTCGACCTCCTCGTCGCAGTCGTAGCGCGGCATCATCGCTGGGCGGATGAACTGATCGGCACGGCTCACGCCGAGGCGCCCGTCGTCATAGACCCGTTTCATGAAGTCGCCCACGATCGGCAGCGCCATCACGCTGCCCTCGCCGCCCGCCACGAAATGCACTGCCTGGTCTTCGCCACCGACCCACGCGCCGGCCACCAGTTTGGGCGCCACGCACATGAACCATGCGTCGCGGTTCTTGTTCGAAGTGCCCGTCTTGCCGCCGATCTCCATGTCGTTGAGCCCGAACTGCCATTTCAGCCGCCCAGCCGTACCCGAGTTGACCACGTCCTGCAACATCGTCAGCATCGTATAGGCCGTGCGCTCGCTCACGGCATCCTGCGACTGGGGGATGAAGTTGGCGATGACGTTGCCCTGCCTGTCCTCGATGCGCGTCACGAAGATGGGATCGGTATGCACGCCCTCGTTGGCGAAGGTCGAGAAGGCGCTCACCAGCTCGAAGACGTTCGACTCCGAGGAACCGAGGCAGAGAGCCGGCACGGGGTCGATAAAGCTGCGTATGCCCATGTTATGGATAAAGTCGGCCACGGCGGCGGGCTGCTTGGCCTGCTTCATGATCCACGCCGAGTAGTTGTTGCGGCTGCGGGCGAGCCCCCAGCGCAGCGGGTGCATCACGCCGTCGTACTCGACCTTGCCCGCTTCCTTGGGCGACCAGGCCGTACCGTTGGCCGTCTCGATCGTCACGGGCAGGTTCGGCACCATCGTGCAGGGCGTCAGCCCCAGGTGGTCGATGGCGAACGTATAGACGAAGGGTTTGATGGTCGATCCGATCTGCCGCTTGCCCTGCTTGGCCATGTCGTACTTGAAATAGCGGAAGTTGGGCCCGCCGACATACGCCTTGACATACCCCGTGCGGGGATCGAGCGCCACGAACGACGCGCGCATGATCCGTTTGTGGTGCAGGATCGAATCGCGCGGGGTCATCAGCGTGTCGCGCTCGCCCCGGTACGTGAAGACCTTCATCGAACAGGGCTTGTCGAACGCCGCCATGATCTGCTTCGCGCTCGCCCCGGCATCCTCCATCTCGCGGTAGCGATCCGAATAACGGATGGCATGCCGCATGATCCGCTCCCTCTCCTCGCGCGTCGCGTCGATGAAGAGGGTCTTCGTATTGCGGTATTGCGCGTCCATACGGGGCTGGATCACGCTCTGCATCTGCTTCTGCACGGCTTGTTCGGCATATTTCTGCATCGTCGAGTTGACCGTCGTATAGATCTTCAGCCCGTCGCGGTAGATGTTGTAGGGCGTACCATCGGCCTTGCGGTTTTTGCGGCACCAGCCGTAGAGCGGGTTTTCCTCGTACTCCTTCACGGCCTGGTCGTAATCCCATTTGGTGTAGAACTGGTTGCGCTTGGGGCGCTCGGCGTTCATCACAAGGCGCAGCATCTCGCGGAAATAGGTCGCCGTGCCCTCGTTATGCGACACGGGCTTGTAGTTGAGCACGATCGGCAGGGCGCTGATCGAGTCGCGCTCCTTGCGTGTCAGCGCCCCGGCATCCTCCATGCGCGAAAGCACCAGGTTCCGCCGCGCGAGGGCGTTCTCGGGGTTGCGCACGGGCGAATAGCGCGTCGGGGCGTTCACCACCCCCACCAGCACGGCCGCCTCCTGCACGTTCAGTTCGTGCGGCTCCTTGTTGAAGAAGGTCTGCGCCGCCGACTTGATGCCATAGGCGTTCGAACCGTATTCGACCGTATTGAGGTACATGGCGGCGATCTCCTCCTTCGTATAGTTGTATTCGAGCTTCAGCGCCGTGATCCACTCCTTGAGTTTCGACACGACGAGCTTCGACGAACGGACGATACGCCCCCGGTTGCGCACCGTGTCGCGTGGGAAAAGGTTCTTGGCCAACTGCTGCGTAATGGTCGAACCGCCGCCCTGCGACGTATTCTGCAACAGTACGGTTTTCACCGCCACACGTGCCAGCGAAGGGATGTCGATCCCCGAATGGGTGCGGAAACGGGCGTCTTCGGTTGCGATCAGCGCAGCGACAATCGGCGGCACGTCATGCCCGTCGAGCCGGATGTGGAATGCCGAATCGGCCGGAAAAAGGTCTTCGTACTGCACATAAGAACGGTTCTGCACGAAGAAGGAACCGATCACCTTGCCGTCCTCGGAGTAGATTTCGGTGGCCAGGTTGCTGCGCGGGTTCTCCAGCTCCTCGAACGAAGGCATGCGCCCGAACAGCCCCAGGGCCGTCAGCAGCAACATGACCGCCAGCAACGCAAAGGGTGCGAAGACCACCCCCCATATCCATTTTATCGTTTTCGGGCTGATGCCCGCCTTTTTCCTTTGTGCCATAGGCCTGAAATTTGCGCTAAAGATACAAAATTTATTACAATCAGAACGGCAGCCCCACGGCCGCGGCCCACCAGACGCCCCCAGTGCTGGGATGGTAGACCGACAGCTTGAAGGTCGACGTCGCCGACGCAGGCTGGCGGAAAGCATTGATATCGAACACGATGTCGCCGCCGACCGACCATATCCGCCGCCAATCCATGCCTTTGCCCGCAGGGCGGCGGAACTGTGCGTAGTCGCCGCCTGCGTTGAGCCGGATACGCTTGAAATAGAGCACCGACCCGATGCCGCCCTCGGGATACCACACCGGCAGCTGGTAGTCGAGCGACACGGCCGTATAATTGTTCGATACGATGTCCGCCGACGAGAAGCCGCGCGGGATGAGCCGCGTCGACTTATAGCTCAGGGGCGCATAGCCCGCCGGGAACTTGTAGCCGCCGACCGAAGTCTGGTAGGTGGCCGCCACTTTCAGCGAGTTGTGGGCGGCCAGGCCGGGCAGGTAGGCCTGACCGAAGAACGAGATCAGGTCGCTGAAATGCACGTTCGCGGGGTTGAACGTATACAGCGTGCTGAGCGTATAGCCCCACCGGGGTGCAAAGTCGCGGTGCGCCATGCGCACCTGGTCGGAATAGCCGAGCCCGAACGAGAGTTTGTGCAGCCCCTTGCGGAAGCCGATGCGTTGGATATTGGAGATCTGTCCGCGATCCCATTCGATCTTGTCGAGGTTGGCGACCATGCCGTTCGAATAGTTCCAGCCGGCAGACACCGACAGTTGGCGGGTGTGGTACCCCCGCTGGAAATAGAGCGGCAGCGTCGCGGCGAGCCCTATGGAGTAGTATTTGTCGGGACTGGGACGCTTCTGGTAAATGGGATCGCCCGTCTGCGGATCGTACGACACCAGCGAATAGAAAAGCTGGTTGCCGCCGTACGATGCGTCCAGGTCGAGGTGCACGCCCAGCCCGAAGTAACGTACCCCGAGGTTGAAGAGCGAACCCTCGTTGCGGTTCCAGCCGTAGGAGGCATAAGCCTCGGTATTCGACAGCAGGTTCTGCGACAGGAGCGTAACGCCCAGATTGAGGTTGATATTATGCTCGTCCACGGCATCGAAGGGATTGAACGCCATGGGCATCCAGCTGTGTACGTTCACCAGGTTGGGCACCTTGCGGTAGCGCCTGGCGCGGAACGTGCCGCACTGGCGCAGCGAATCGGCCCCGGTGAACCGCACCGTGTCGAGGTTCACGACGTCCCAGCGCTTGCGTTCGGGGTTCACGACGTTGAGCGGCAGCTTCGAGGGGGCGACCGGGATCAGCGTACTGTCCGCGACCCGCTGTGCGGCGACGCGGTACCCCCTGCGGTCATACGTGGTCAGCAACACCCCTTCGCCGTCCGCGGCGTCGTGCCACGGCGCCGGGGAAAACGAACCGAAGGCCGACGTGGTGATGCGGTATTCGCGGCGGGCCATAAGGTCGTAGCAGTGGGCTTCGTCCCTGCCCGATGAGATCGAGCCGTAATAGAGCTTCCCGCCGCCCGCCCTGAGGTTGCTCAGCGTGATATAAGCCCCTTGGGTGACGGGGGACACTCCTTCGTCGTCGATGCGTCCGAGCCACATGCCCGCGTCGTCGGTCACGATGACATAGTAGGCCAGCGTCACGTCGTCCCACGCCAGCCCGTGTATCTCGGTATGGCGGGGCGTGCCGAAACGCCGCTCGGGCTGCCCGTCGCGCTGCACCACGACCGTATAAGTCCCGTCGGGATTATACTCGACCCAGGCCAGTTCCCCGGGTGCCGGCGTCGGATAGAGCGCATTGCGCCGCCCGGCGAAGGTACGTGCCACCCCCCGCTCCAGATCCATGTAGCAAAGCTGGGAGTTGACCCGCTGCTCGAAGAGCTTCGAACGGCGGTACTCCGTCCACCATACGCGCCCGCCGTACATCGCAGGGCGGGTCGAGACCAGCCCCGTATAACACACCGGCTCCTCGGCACCGGTACGGATGTCGAGCCGTACGAAACGCGACGGACGGTCGTAATCGGTCTTGAGCACCAGCACCGTCGTGTCGCTGAGCGGCAGCGGCCACTGGTAGGTCGTGTAGTTTCCTTCGGGCATCGCCACGAGCGGCGCGGCGCTGTCCCCGGTTCGGGGCAGCGAATCCCAATGACATTCCAACGCGTCGAAGGTCTCGCGAAAAAGTTTACGGACATTCGTGCCGTAATATTTTTCAAGCGCGATACGGGTCGTGGCCAGCATATAGGGGTTGCGCGAACCGAACCACGCCACCCTGTCCCACACGTTCTCGTCGTAACGCGCATAGGCATAAGAACATATCTGGTATCCCAGTTCGTAATGGTCGGGGATATAGTCGCGGTAGGATCCGCAGAACCACTTGTCGATGTTGCGGCGGTCGCGGCGCCCCTTGTAATCGCGCCCCACGCGTCCCATGGCACGGTAGCCCATCGAGAACGAAGGCTGCAACCCGCGGCCGAACGACGACATGGCGGTTTCCGACATCACGGCATCGCCCTCCATCGCCCATATCGGCATGCACAACAGGCCGATAGTCGAGCCCTGCTGCCCGAGGATATAGCTCAGGGCGCGTATCACGCCGCGATTCAGGTTGTTATACTGCACCGCATGGCGGTATTCGTGCGCCACGAGCTGTTTGTACCACGGCATGGAATAGCCGTCGATGGCCGGCGAAGTGAGGAACTCCACACGCTTGGGCAGGTACATCACCAGCCCGTTCGACTGAAAATTCTCGGGGTGCATGACGAAGGGGATGCGCATGGGGCCGTGGCGGAACCCGTACGAGATGTCGGGCTGCACGGTGCGGATGTAAAACAGCGTGCGGCGTGCCACACCCGACACGGTATCGGGATAGATCATCCGCACGTCGGGCGTGCGGATCGTGCTCCACTTCAGCCCCGTGGGGTCGGAACCCCACGTGTAATACTGCGCCCGGGCTTTCGGCGCGACGCCCAGGGCGCACAAGAACAGTGCGGTATACAGCAGCCTGCGCATCTCAGGAGCCGGCTTTTTTACAACGGTAGCCGCCCTTGGCGAGGATCTCCACAACGCGGTCGCGGTGGTCGCCCTGGATGATGATCTCCCCGTCCTTGGCCGTGCCGCCCACGCCGCACCGGGTTTTCAGCAGACGTGCCAGCTCCTGCAGGTCGGCGTCGCACCCGACAAATCCCCTGACGAGCGTCACGACCTTGCCCCCGCGTTGCTTGCGGTCGAGCCACACGCGCAGATCCTGCTGCGCCGGGGGCAATGTCACGGGCCCTTGGGCCGTGCCGGTGTCATATTGAAAATCGGGGTTGGTCGAGTAGACCATCCCGAGCCTCGCTTTCCAATCGTTGTCTGCCATATTGTTCGAATAGTAGGAATCGAACGTCCTTTTAGGACGTCTTATTTTGTGCAAAAATAATAAAATATTACCTTTGTTAGCGTATGGCGAAAAAGTTCCGCGAAAAACTGCGCAAATTAAACCCGTTCACGCGCCCGGCCACGCTCGAAGAGCTGCCCAAACCGCTGCCGGCCAACCCCGACCAGCGGCTCGTGAGGGTTTATGTCGAAGGCTACGAGGACGTGGCTTTCTGGCGCGGCATCTTCGACCATTTCCAGAACCCCTACATGCGTTTCGAAATCTCGGTTCCCAACCGCGCCGACCTGCCCAAGGGCAAGAAGGTGCTGATGGGCATGATCCCCCGCTCGTCGGACGAACTGATCCTGTGCGTCGACTCGGATTTCGACTTCCTGTTCGCCGACCGTACGGAGCAGTCGCGCGAGGTCAACAACGCCCGCTACATGTTCCACACCTACGCCTACGCCACCGAGAATTTCCTCTGCTACGCCCCCTCGCTGCACAACGTCTGCGTCAAGGCCACCAAGAACGATACCCGGATCTTCGATTTCGTGCGTTTCATGCATGAATATTCCTGCACGATCTACCCGCTGTTCCTCTGGTACGCCTACTCGGCGCAGCTCTCCTCGGAGAACGTCTTTCCGCTCATCGACTTCAAGTCGGCGGTGCGCATCGGCTACCTCGACCTGGCGGACAACGGCGAAAAAACGCTCGAATGGCTCCGGCGCAACGTGGCCAAACGCGAGGAGATGCTCCGCAAGCGCAACCCGAAGATGATCGAACCGATGAAGGAGTTCGAGGAGCAGCTCAGGGGGCGCGGCCTGACACCCGAGAACGCCTACCTGTTCATGCACGGGCACACGCTGATGGACAACGTGGTGATGATCCTGCTGAACTCCGTGTGCGAGAAGCTGCGGGCGATGTCGATCGCCAAGATCACGGCTTCGAAGAAGCAGGGCGTGGCGCTCAAGAACGAGATGGCGAACTACACCAACTCGCTGCGTTCGATCCGCGACGTACTGCTCGACAACGAGAACTACACCAAATGCCCGCTCTACAAACGCCTCCAGCGCGACATCGAAAAATACATCGCCCGCACGATCTGGAACATGAAACGCAGCGGCGCGATCCGCGACGATTCGACCTGGACGGTGCTGCGCAACATGCGGCAAGGCTCCGAAATAAAATAGCGAACCGGAAGCGGCCCCGCGGGGCCGCTTCCGGTTTTATACAGGCAC
>OBZN01000254.1_pt1 | contig 27861 bp, 25 predicted proteins | sample 1476951 | NCBI WGS metagenome assembly OBZN01 (sample SAMEA2580246, study PRJEB22360) | human gut metagenome | biome: human gut; feature: human-associated habitat; material: faeces | place: Denmark | collected 2008/2010
ACGCCGTCACAACATCATGCTGCTCGCCGCTCTTTTCTTGGCAGGCGCTTTAATGGTCACCTTCGCTCCCAGTCTGTGGTTCATGTACGTGTCCAGATTTATCCTTGGCCTGGCCGTCGGAGGGGCATCAGCAACCGTACCGGTATATCTTGCTGAGACGGCTCCCAGAAGAATTCGTGGAACAATCGTCGCAATTGACCAATTGATGGTCGTAACTGGTCAGCTCGCTGCCTTCGCATTCGACGCAGTCATCAATCAGGTTCTCGGCGGCCCAAAGCTGACGGTGCAGGCCGATCCGCTTGGCTGCATCGAGCCCGGAACATACAACTGGCAGGACATCTCCTCGTGGATCTACCTCAAGGAACAGGTCAGTGCTAGCTGTACTCTCAACGCTCAGTCAGACCTGATTGCGTGGGCAGATTCGCTCACTCTCACGTCCGGAAACGGGTCCGGATGGCGCTTCATGATTGTTCTGTGCACGATACCCGCAATCGCCTTGTGGTTGGGTATGCGTCTGATGCCGGAGTCGCCGCGCTGGTACGCGGCAAATCAGCGGTACCTTGAAGCAACCGGTGCTCTTAAGCGGGTTCGTGATGATCGCGACGAGCCGCGTTCAAAGGAATTCACAGAAATGGTTTCCGCGACCGAGCGTGACGTCCATATAAAGAAGGGCACATGGAGTGAGATGATCCGGACCAAGTGGCTTCGACGCCTCCTGGCGATCGGCATCCTCATTGCAGTGGGCAACCAGCTCACCGGCGTCAACACCGTTATGTACTACGCGCCGAAGGTCCTCGAACTTGCCGGCATGTCAACAGCTGTAGCCATTACCGCCCAGGTTCTTAATGGAATCTTGTCTGTCGCCGGGTCATCGCTGGGCCTTTACCTGATCTATCGCTTCTCTCGTCGCGGACTGCTGGCGTGGAACGTGGCGGGCATCGCGGCTTCACTGCTCCTGATATCAATCCTGTTCGGCACGCTGATCGAACCTCATATTGAAGCTGGAACGCTGCCGGATCCCATCGCCGCCTACGGAGTTCTCGGGTGCATGGGAATCTTCATGCTCTTCGTCCAGTCCGGAAACAGTGTCGTGTGCTGGACCATGATGGGCGAGATGTTCCCCGCTCGTTTCCGCGGTCTCATGAATGGCACTGCCGTCTTCTGCCTGTGGGTGTCAAACGCAATCCTGACGACCACATTCCCCTGGCTCATGGCGAATCTCGGCGGAATGGTGACATATGCAGTGTTTGCGGGTATCAACGCTTTGGTTCTGCTCGGGCTCTACTTCTTCATGCCGGAAACGTCCGGCAAGTCGCTTGAAGAGATCGAAGAGGAAATGAAGGAAAACTATTCACAGAGCTGGCGTTACCGAACGGAGCGTACACGCTAAACCTGACGTTATACAGAAAGGCTGTGGGATCGAAATGATCCCACAGCCTTTTCGATGTCTGGTGTCACAACGACATGTCGACCACTGCACGACCCTGAATGTTGCCGACAGCCAATTCGTCATAGCCCTTGCCTGCATCTTCGAGCGAGAAACGCCTGGTGACGATCTGCGAGTAGTTGATGTAGCCGTTGGCGGCCATCTCGACAACCTTGGGCAGATCAACTCGTGTACGTGCACCATAGGAGCCGAGAATAGACTGTCCGCGGCGCACCGTGCGGTTGATTTCAACGCCCGCGGTCTGCACACCGGCGCCCAGCCCAATCGGCACCATCCGCCCACCATCTGACAGAGCATTCAGTGCGGACTCCCATGTTTCGGGACGTCCCAGTGCCTCGAATGCAACGTCGACGCCCTTGCCGTCGGTGAGTGCGAAGACTGCGTCGTGAACATCTTCCTTGGTGGAATTCACAACGTCCGTGGCACCCAGTTGCCTGGCCGCTTCGAGCTTGTCGTCGGCCACGTCAATCGCGATGATCTTGCTGGCGCCGAATGCCTTAGCGATCTGGATGATGTTGGAGCCAACGCCTCCGGTCGCCACGACGGCAACAGTTTCACCAAAGCGCAGGTCTGCTCCGCGGCGCACCGCACCGTAGGCCGTCATCGCCGCGCACCCCAGAATCGCGCCTGGGACAAGGTCAACGTCGTTAGGCAGAACGGCAATCGATGTCGACGGAATGACGCAGTACTGAGCCAGCGCGCCCATCGAGTACATGGCGATTTCCTCGCCGTCGGTGCCGAACAGTCGAGTCTGACCGTCGTAGAGTTTTCCTTCCAAACGGTTGAGGTTAAAGAACGTGTCGCACAGGTCATCACGGCCTTCTGCACAGTGATCGCACTGGCCGCACGGCATCAGGAATGCTCCGGCGACCTTTTGCCCCACTTCCAGGTCAGTGTGGTCGTTGTCGGGGCCTACCTCAACAATTTCTCCGGTCACTTCGTGGCCGAGTACGCACGGGTACGGGAAGGCGATTTTGCCGTGAATAACATGCAGGTCGGAATGACACATGCCACATGCTGCGACCTTGATCAGAACTTCTCGGCTCCGTGGCTTAGGCGTCTTGATCGTTTCTATCTGCATGCCTTTGGCAGGGTCACGCAGTACCGCAGCCTTCATCGTTTCTGGAATTGCCTCTGACATTTTTCCTCCATTGGATTCAGACACTTCTCACTGCCGACGCACCGGATTGTGCTTTCCGGACCGTACATCAATTCTATCCTCATTTGTAACATTTGTAAATGGAATTGAACGTACAAACTATCGATTACCGAGGGAGTCTACCGATCCGCTGTTCGGAGGACATACGAAACGGCGGGCCAGAGCCGAAGCAAATCGGCCGCCAGCCCACCGTCTCATATTGACTGAGTTGAGTCAGTTGTCTTCGTTCAGAACGTCACACGTTCCGGCGTTGACCGCCTTCCAGATTTCTTCTTCGGTCGGCATTGCCGTGGAGCATTCCAGACGCGCTGCCACGATCGCACCGGCACCGTTGCAGCCCTGAATGATCTTCTCCAAATCCCAACCCTGCAGTAGACCGTGCACCAGCGAGCCGCCAAATGCGTCACCAGCACCTGCGCCATTCATGGGCACGCACGGCAGTTCAGGCACAACCAAGCGCTCGTCGGCCGTCTTGGCCAGTGCGCCGTCGCGCCCCTGCTTGACGATGGCGATCTTAACGCCGCGTTCCAAGAGTGCATCTGCAGCACGCTCGGGGTCCTTCTCCCCTACTGCAATTTCGCATTCGGTGCGGTTACCCACTGCCACGTCGGTGTATTCGAGACACTCGGCGTAACGCTGTCTAGCGAGTTCAATGTCGTCCCAGAAGATGGGCCGCCAGTCCATATCGAAAATTGTGTATGGCTTGTGGCCGCGCATCTTCAGTGCGTCAATGTGGGTGGTGTAGGAAGGGTCCTCTGACAGGCCGGTGCCGCTGAACCAGAAAATCTTGCAGTTCTTCACGGTTTCCTCGGGCAGATCGGAAGTCCTGATCTGCAGGTCCGGAGCCGACGGCTCGCGGTAGAAAAAGAACGGCGCGTCGGGAACAAGCTCGCAGAACGTCACCGGTGTGTTCAGGTTCGGATCGGTGATGACGAATTCATCGCTGACACCTAGGCGACGCATTTCGTCGCGAACATACTTTCCGAATGGATCGTCGCCCACACCTGTCAGGATTGCCGCATCTTCACCCAGTTTTGCCGCTGCCACCGCGACATTCATCGGCGATCCGCCGAGGAACTTTTGAAACGTCTTTACTTGATCAAGGGGCGTGTTCACCTGAAGGGGGTAAACATCCACGCCACTGCGGCCAACGGTTAGAACGTCGTGAACTGCCATGACCTTTCTCCTCACTTCGTCGTGCTATTCAGCTTGGACATTTCCAGTGTACGACAAAGTCGAGCATTTGTCACTACATTTAGCGACCATGCTCAGCTTTGTTCAGTGATCAGTCAGTCTCACAGGCCCTTGGCGGCCTCGATCAGCGTCTGGGCGCTCATCTCGAGTCCCTTGATCATGTCGTACTGGTTGTCCTCATGTTCGACAGAGACGTTCATATCCGGGTTGATCGCCGCGACTGCCTGGCAGAACTGCGTCCAGAAGCTGACGTCATTGCCACCACCGAGATATACGAAACGCCATGCAGGATCCTGCGGCCAGACCTGGCACCAGTGTGCCATTGCGCTGGGGTAACGATCGTCCTCATTTTCCGGCCAATGGCCGAATCCTGTATCCAAGACGCCCTTGGTTGCCACGCCAGACTCGATCTTCGTGTCCTTGGCATGGACGTGCAGAATGTGGTCACCCAGCAGGTCGATGCATGCGAGAATGTCCATCTGCTGCCACATCAAGTGGGACGGATCCAGGTTCACACCGATGTTGCGCACACCGGTACGCTCGACGAAGTCGAGGAATCCGTGTGGGGTGAAGATCGTGTTATGAGGGTGAAGTTCCCAGGCGATCTTCACGCCCGCATCGCCGGCACGCTGATCGATCTCCTTCCAGTAGCCGGCAAGGACATCCAGCTGGTATTCCAGCACCTCCCCATACACGCCGTCCCACGGGTTGACCACCCACGAGGGGTAGCGTGCACCGGGGTCGGAGCCGGGTGCGCCCGACATTGTGACAACCTCGTTGACGCCGAGCAGGCCAGCCAACTTGATGGCTCGTTTAAGGTCATAATCATGTTTGGGACCGACGTCGGGCAAAGGGTTGACGGGGTTACCGTTTGCATTGAGTCCGGCAAGTTTCATCTCCCTGTCAGCGAAGATGCCGAGGTATTCGTCGCGTGCCGTCTGCGAACTCAGAAGCAGATCCACATGCGCGTGCGGGCTGGGTACGAAGCCGCCGACGTTGACCTCGGCACCGTTCAATCCCATTGACTTGGCGATATCGAGTGCCTCTGCCAACGGGTAGGAGCCGAGGCACTGCGTGTAGAAGCTCAGTGTTAAAGACATGGTGTTCCTTCCGGTCGTTGAGAATTACTGTGACTATTTGATGTCGACGCTGGCGCCGCCATTCGCGGCAGATTCTGCGACAGCTGCCTGGATACGCATGGCGCGGTAGCCGTGGTCGAATCCGGGAACCTCGGGAAGTCCCTCGTCGATGCCGGCAACCTGGTCAAGGAATGCGCGTGCCTGGTAGGTGAACTGGTCGATCTGGGTGACACCGACGCCTGCGAACGCCATCGAGGAGCCATCCTTAAAGTACGGGAAGTCGGGTCCCACCAGTATGCGGCGCGATCCTGTCAGGCCGCGCGCTCCTGCGTTGTCAGCCAGCTTGATTTCTGCTGCGCGTGACATATCAAAGGCTGCCTTGGCTTTCGTGCCGCTGACTTCGAATTCAAGCTGGTTCGGATCGCCCACAGTGATGCGTGACACCGCCAGCGATCCGACCGCGCCGGATTCAAAGTGCGCGGTAAAGATGGCCGCATCGTCGTTTTCCACCTTTTCGGTTGCCTTCGCATCGGTGGAAATCCCTCGACCTCCGGACACACCCTGCACTGCCGGTGGACGCATGGTAATCGCAGTGGCGAATGCGGCACCCGAAACGGACTTGATCTGCCCGCATACAAATTCCGCGGTGTCGATCAGGTGTGACCCCACATCTCCGAGGGCGCCTGACCCCATCGGCCCCTTGTACCGCCATGCGATCGGGGTGTTCGGATCGGCTCCGTAGTCGCAGGTGTAGCGACCGGTGAAATGGACGATATCGCCCAGCGCTCCATCCTCGGCCAGTTTGGCAATTTCAGCGATGCCAGGCTGGCGACGGTATCCGAACCCAACGCCTGTAACGACGTCGGCCGCAGCAGCAGCTTCTGCCATTGCACGGGCATCGTCGAGGTTGTCCGTCAAGGGCTTCTCACACAGGACGTGCTTTCCGGCCTTGATCAGTTCCAGGGCGATTTCACGATGCAGTGCATTCGCGACAACGATCGAGACCACGTCGATTTCCGGGTCTTCTGCAATTTCGTGCCAGTCAGTGACGGTCTTGTCGTATCCGTATGCGCGTGCGGCATCTTGCGCGAATGGCTCATAGGCATCGCAGATTGCAGCATATCGAAGCTGCGGCAGCTTATGTGGATCGTAGATAGTCGTGGCCTGCCGCCACGCGTTGGCGTGCGTGCGACCAGCCATTCCTGCGCCGATAACAGCTACTGAAATTGTGTGACCATTCATCATGACTCCCTCGTCGATCATCTGTTGGTGAGTCACCGCCCCGAGCTACGCAAGCGGTGAATTAACGGCGCTATTCATACGCTAACGCGCGTTAACTACGAGTAATAGTATGGTTTGTTCTCACAACTGTCAAGGCGAATCGTAAAGTGAGTCGCACTACGGGCGGGCGAGGTTGCGTGAGGAGGCACGCACGATCAGACGCGGCTCAACGACGCGTTCGGTTCCGACCTGCCGGTTTGCCTCGATCAGGTCAAAACTCAGCTGCGCCTGCTGCGCCGGCTCCTGGTCGATCGAGGTGAGGAGGAACTGCGGATTCTCCGCCAGATAGGTGTTGTCGTAACTCATGACCGGGAAGTCAATACCCGGCCTGGCGCCAGATGCCTTCAGATACGCCACAACATCGATGGCCATCAGATCGTTTTGAACCAGATAACACGTCGCCTCGCGTGACGTCAGTTCTCCTAAACGCCCATCGCGGATCGTGTAGTGCTCCAGTTGCAGCCCAGCCGCATCTGTTTCCTGCTCGATGGCAGCAAGACGATAGCGTGTAGACGCATCGGTCTGATCATTTGTCACGTACACCACCTGCGTACAGCCGGTGTCGACCGCGTGGTGCGCAATCAGGCGCGCTGCTTTGAATTCATCAATATGAACCGTGCTGATGAGCTCATGCGTCAAGGGAACACCGGCGGCAACAACCGGGTAGCGTTCGGCAATCGACTGGTAGATCTGGGAGTCCTGATCGGGGGTGACCAGGATGATGCCACGCACACGTAACTGATCGAATTGGTCCAGCAACCGCTCCAGACGCCCCAGATGCCCGGCAGCTGTCGCGGCCAAGGTGAGCAAACCGCGCCGATCTGCTTCATTCTGGTAGGCGGAGACGAGCGATTCGAAATATGGGTTGCGCAAATTGGGCAGCACCACGCCCACCAGAGTGCTTCGAGCTGATGCCAGAGTCGCGGCCGTGAAGTTTCGGCTATAGCCCAGTTCTCGCGCGACTTTCTGGATTCTCTCCACGGTCTCTGGCGCTACGCGGCCAGAGCCTGACAGTGCGAGGGAGACCAGTCCGCGTGAAACGCCTGCCGCTTTGGCGACATCAGCTTGCCGAACCGGTTTCATGTGACTTCTCCCCTGCTTGTCGATGCACGCTTGACCAACTTGGTCGGCACTGCTATTTCCACGTCATCAGTCCGGCCTTCGCGGCGTTCCAATATCAGCCGAACAGCCAGCTTACTGAGCTGCTCAGCTTCCTGATCCACTGACGTCAATTCGGTTCCAGGGAAACGTGCCAAATATGTATTGTCGAATCCGGCCACACCAACATCCTGGCCAATCGTCAGCCCTGCCTGCAGCAGGACAGAGATGACGCGGAACGCCGTCATATCGTTGTGTGCAACGATTCCAAAGCCTGAGCCATACCGAGCGATGATGTCCTTTACGGTGGTGACGATGTCCTGATCTGAGACCACACGGGTCAGCACGTCCTGTCCGCGTGATGTCACGACTGACGCGTACCCCGCCTGCCTCAGTGAGGCCGTTTCACTCTCCATATCGATGTCGGTACAAATATGGATAACGGGTGCGTATCCCTCGTCCATCAGATCCCCGGTGACGAGGGCACTCCCGCCCTCGTCATCTGCGCGAACCAGATCGATACCGGCAGGCGCTGACGAGGCTGTGAGGATCACAGCGGGTGTTCCCCGTGTCAATGCGGCCAGTTCGTGAGCTTTATGGCGCGGCGACACGAGCAATAATCCGTCGACCCCGAAGTCAAGGAAGCGTTCGATCGCGGATTTTTCGCGTGCAGAATCGGAGGTGGCGATAAACAGCCCCAGGCGTTCAGCGTCGCACGCCTCGCGCGTTTGCTGAGCCAACACGGCATAAAACGGGTTGTTGAGGTTCGGGAGCAGCATTCCGATGACGCCGCTGGATGCTGTCGCCAAGGAGCGTGCTGTCGCATTGACGCGATATCCGCTCTTTTCTATCGCCTTGAGGAATGGGCGGCGTGACGAGGGCGCCACTCTCGGATCATCATTGACAACCAGCGAGACTGTCTGACGGGAAACCCCCGCCATGCGAGCAACATCTGTCTGTGTGATCCGCATGCGGGGGCCTTCCTGTGAGTCTGGACTGTCCTCCAGCTTATCGAGCATCCGGAAACTCGGAGCGCAGACGCTCCAAGACCCGCGTATTCATCTCATCGGCCCATTCATGCCACCCAAAGATGCACACGGAGAAGACTCCATCGAAGTTGACCTCGCGCAGTGCGTCGAACAGTTCGCTCCAGTTGACCTCGCCCTGGCCGATTTCATTGTGCTGGTGGACTCGGGCGTCAACACCGGGCGGGTTGACGATGTAGCGGTTACCGTCATTGGCCGCGTGGTTGTAGGCATCGGCCACGTGCACCTCGCGCAGCTTCGGTGCGCAGTGTTTGATCATCCGTTCGATGTCGCCCTTGCCTTCGGAGATATGGAATGTGTGAGGCCCGCAGTACTCGTAGCCGATCCAGTCCTTGTTGACGCCACGGATGATGGAATAGGCCTCGTCGTGAGTTTCGACAAAATCGTAAGGGTGCGGCTCCATCGCCAGCTGGATGCCGTATTTTTCGAAGTCACCAGACAGCTCGTCAATCGACTTGTACCACTGGTGTTCACACTGGACGAGGGTGTTGGGGTTGCCGGAGAACTCGGAGACTATTTTGCGCACGTCCAGGCGGTCAGCAGCTTCGAGCAGGGAGCGCCAGTTGCGCACCTGCGCCTGACGTTCCTGTTCGTCAACAGATGACCAGTTAAAGACCGGGTTGAGAGTCTCGATCTTCACTCCCGTATCTTTTTCAGCTTTCTTGAGCTCGTCAATGAGGTCGTCATCCCACTTCGGATGGCGCTGCCAAAAGTGGAACTCTGTGTTGGGTGATAGCTCGACGTAGTTGAAACCAAGCTCACGAGCCTTATGCAGGGTCTGAGCCGTTGACATGGAGCGGTAATACATGTTCGGATCAAGTGCGATGTGAACCATTGCGTCCCTTTCGATGTGAAAAATGTGCGGTGTAAGGATCTGACTCCGTTTGTCGGTCCTGCATTAACGCGCGTTAAATCGGTAGTTCCAATGTAGCTGTTTTACACACGAACTTCAATAGCGCGGCGAGTCCAGCGAGGCGCTCCCAGGTATAAACAGATCCGGTGAGCGCCCCACTGTCTGTCTCAGGCGTAGAAATCAGGCTTGTCGATCATGCTGACTCGAACAACCTCCCCGCCCTTTTCCTGCGATTCCAGTGCTGCGTTGACAACGGCAGTTGCCGCGTACCCGTCCCACGCCGTCGATCCAGTGTGTTCATCGCGCGCTACTGCGTTGATCCACGCCTGTACTTCCGCGTTGAACGCTGTCTGGAAGCGATCAATGTGCGATCGACAGATCGGATTACGGTTGCCAGCCATGTCGCGGATGTGGATGCCCTCCTGATCTCCGAGGCGCACTGCCGCCGTCTCCAGGACGACTTCACACTCGATGGAGTATCCCCACTGCAGACTGACGTTAACTTCATCATCGAGGCGAATGCCGGAATCTGTGTACATGACCAACACGATGGGCTCATGCAGATCCTCGCGCGCCTTGGTGGTCTGACGTACCGGATCGACGCGAACCTCCACGATTTCTTCGCCCGTCATCCAGCGCATGGTGTCGATCTCGTGGATTGCCGTGTCATCGATGAGCATGCGCGATGAGTAGTTCTCTGGCACACTCGGGTTGCGATGCCTGTTGTGCACCATGAGGATCGGACCGTTTTCACCGGCATCGGCAATAGCCTTGATCGAAGGGTAGGCAGGATCGAAGCGGCGCATGAATCCCACGGTAGTCAGGCGCTTACCTGCCTTCTGTTCGGCGTCCATAATGGCCAGACAGTCCTCGGTAGTCGTCGCCAGCGGTTTTTCACAGAGTACATATTTGCCAGCTTCGATCGCGTTGATCACGTCGGGGGCGTGCACACGGCCGAAGGTGGCAATCAGCACTGCATCAACATTCGGATCTGCAATCAGTTCCTGGCCTGACGCATACGCTGTCCCACCAACCGCATCTGCGACCTGCTGCGCGGCCTCCAGGTTGACATCTGCGGCTGCAACAATCTGCCCCCCTGACAAGTCATTGATGATGCGCTCGACATGGGCCCGCCCCATTCCGCCGCAACCAATCACACCGATTCGCACGGTCATCGTCTTCCTCCTATTTGTTCCGATTTGCTAGAGCGTGCCAAGGCCAATGGAGGCCAGATATTCGCGCGTCTTAATGGCATTGGGCAGCGGGAAATCAGGTGCACACGGGTACATGTCCTGCTCGCACACGCAGTAGATCTCTCGATCAAGTTCCGAGAGCGCGTCAATGAGCTGAACCATGTCGGGGGCGCCGGCAGGTGGACGCACTGCTGCTCCCTTCGCGACCGCCTCGCCAAATGGCCAATCCTTCTCATGGGCTTCACGTGCAATGTCCATGTCGAAGGACTTGATATGCACATAGGTAATGCGCTCGGGGTACTTCTTGATCATTTCGATCGGGTCGCCTCCGCCGTAGACGATGTGTCCGGTATCGAGGCAGAGGTTGACATACCGAGGATCGGTGGCATCGAATATGCGGTAGATCTCTTCGGGGGTCTCAATGTGGGAATCGCCGTGCGGATGCAGCACCATTTTCAGACCATAATCATCAAGCAGCAATTGTCCCAGCTTGTTGGCGTTTTCGATGTAGAGCTTCCAGGTGTCTGGATCCAGCACACGATCATCCGTCCATTCCCACGTCTTATCATCGCGGTACAGCGGAGGCAGGTGCACCATGTATTCGGCGCCCACCGCGGCAGCCGTTTCCGCCATCTCACGGAAATGGCGCTCAGTTTCTGGCCATGCTTCCTTCTTGTGCAGGATGCCCCACCCTGTACCTGAGACGACCTTGAAGCCAAATTCATCAGTCCACTTGGTCAGCTCCTTGGGATCAGTCGGGAAGTATCCCCACGGTCCGGTTTCAAGAATCTCAAAGCCTGCCTCGGCCATTTCCTTCATCGCCTGGCGTGGCTCGATCTGCTTGTCATCTTCGGCAAACCACACTCCCCACTGGTCGGGACACACCCCCACGACCAATTTGGAGTATTTCGGGTTTTCGGTGTTCCTGGATTTTCCGCTCATCATTGAACCTTTCTCTTCAGCGCACCTGCCTGAATGGGCTCACGTCGCTCTTCTTTCACCCTTTTGGCGCGCGCCAAAAGTGTATCGCGCATCACTGACTTATTCAAGTGAAAGTCACACATTTGTCGCTACATTCCCCAAATCCCTCTACATCAGGCTATTTACCATCATGAAGGGCCTCAAATTTGGAGTAGTGCACCACAATTGACACTTTGTACTAGCAATCGCCAGATGTATACGTTACTGTAATGACCGTACGAGCGAGGTGAGCCTCCTCGGACACGCCATGCACTAGGTGGTGCGAATGCCCACCAAGGCATATCGCGCCCGAGTTGAAGGAGAAACGCTTTGCAGATGATGCAGGCTGAGGCTTATGCCCCAGCGATTTCACTCTCATTGCTCAGCCGCGACTGCTCCATATCCCACGGACAGCGCCATTCTTTCACGCCTGCACCTACTTGCTGCAGACGATCCTGAGACGAATTATCCGCGAGGCCTCGCACACTTTCTCAGATCATCCCACTGACTTCCATAAACAGAATCCGCTATGCCTGGAACCTCAGACGTGAGGGAAGAAACGACATTAATCACGAAAAAACGAGTCTGAGACGGCATATTCAGAAAGGAAAACTCCACAATGACTGCACTCGTTGACACCAGCATGACCATGCCAGCAATCCGCGAGCAGGAGTACGCCCACAGCGGCACCTTTACAATTGTCCTGACGGTTCTGCTTGCTCTGGCCGCCGTCCTGGCAATCGCCGGCCTGTTCGTTAACCCAGCGCTGACCATCGCAACCGGTCTGGCCACCTCGATCCTGACACCAGTCGTGGTCGTCCGCCAGATCCTGAAAGCGGCTGACCAGATCTGATCTGGTCGCACGACGCATCAAGCGCGGCAGCAGGAACACACCCGTTGCCGCGCTTGCTTTATGTCTTAAGACGCGAGCAGCGGTAGGCGACTGAGCCCAGTCCCCTACCGCCCGCTCGTCATCTTCACAGGTAAAGGCGCTGCGTTGCCTTCTTCTCTTCGTACTCCTTGCGAGCCTCGGTGGTCGAATCGATGCGCGAAACCTCGGCCACTGCAACATCCCACCAACTTGAGCTCGGCGGGTTCGGTCCGTACAGGTCAGTTTCGATGTGGATCATCGTCGCCCTGTCGGATGCTTCGGCCTTGCGGTAGGCATCGCGGAACTCGTCCATCGTTGACACGCGCAGTACGTCCAGGCCCCATGATTCAGCATTCTTGGCGATATCGACCGGCAGGTTGTCACCCGGCTCGTTGTGCGCATTGCCTGCACCCATCGTGTAACGGGTGCCGAACCTCTGGGATCCGTGCGACTCTGACAGCGCGCCGATCGAGGCGAAGCCGTGGTTCTGCAACAGGACATAGATGACTTTCACGCGCTCCTGAACGACGGTGGCCAGTTCCATCGGCAGCATCTGATAGGTACCGTCACCGACGATTGCGACAACCTCGGAATCAGGATGAGCCAGCTTAACACCCAAGCCGGCTGGGATTTCATATCCCATGGTCGAGAAGGCGTACTCCACGTGATACTGCGTCGGGTTCTTCGCCTGCCACAGCGCCTGCAGGTCGCCGGGCATAGATCCGGCAGCGTTGATGACAATGTCGTTGTCACCCATCATCTCGTTCAGTGCGCCGAAGACCTCCAGCTGGGAGGGCAATGGCTGATGATCAAGGTGGTACAGCTCCTTCGTGGTTTTCTCCCACGCTGCCTTCTCATCAGCAATCCTGTGCGAGTACTCATCATCGACATGCCAGCCATCAAGCGCGCCGGTCAGTGCGACAAGTGCCTCACGCGCGTCGGCCACCAGCATTTCTCCTGCATTCTTGACCGCATCGAAAGGCTTGACGTTGATGTTGACAAATGCGACATCCGGGTTCTTGAACTGGGTGTGCGAAGCTGTCGTGAAGTCCGAGTAGCGTGTGCCCACACCGATGATCAGGTCAGCTTCGTCAGCCAGGTGGTTCGCACTGTCGCAGCCCGTCGATCCCACGCCGCCGACGGCCTGAGGGTGATCGAAGTTGATCGCACCCTTGCCTGCCTGAGTGTCAGAGACCGGCATCCCGGTCGCGGCCGCAAAGTCACGCAGGGCCTGGGATGCCTCGGAATACTTCACCCCACCGCCGGCAACAACCAGCGGCTTTTTCGAAGCTTTAATGGCGTCAACCGCACGATCCAGCGACGCCTGGTCCAACGGAGCGCGACGAATGTGCCACACGCGCTTGCGGAACGCCTTGACCGGGAAGTCATACGCCTCGGCCTGCACGTCCTGAGGCAACGCCAGCGTCACTGCACCCGTATCGGCCGGGTCAGTCAGCGCACGGAAAGCCTGCATGAGTGACGGGAGCAGCTGTTCAGGACGATTGATCCGATCGAAGAACACGCTGACCGGGCGGAACGCATCGTTGACCGAGGTATCCAGTGTCTGCGCGTTCTCAACCTGCTGCAGCACGGGATCGGGGTAACGGGTGGCGAAAATATCACTGGGGAACAGCAGAACCGGCAGACGGTTCGTCGTGGCCAGTGCGGCGCCTGTGACCATATTCAGTGCGCCAGGTCCGATCGAAGACGTGCATGCGAAGATACGCTGACGGTTGGTCGCCTTGGCGTAGGCGGCAGCCGCGTTGACCATTCCCTGCTCGTTGCGCGGCATGATGTAGGGCAGGGATCCGCCATCGGGTTCGGGGTTCAGCTCGTTTTGCAACAAAGCCTGTCCGATTCCCAGGACGTTGCCGTGACCGAAAATGCCGAATGCACCGGAGACAAAGCGATGTTCTTCCCCGTCATGCTCGACGTACTGGTTCACCAGGAAGCGGACGATTGCCTGTCCAACTGTGAGGCGTACTTTTTCTTCGTTGGCCATTACTTCACCTCTGATTCTTTAATCGGGAAGAACGGGACTCGTTCGTCAATGTCGAGCCCTTCCCATTCCTGTCGCATCCACGTGTGGACCGGGTCATCTGTCATGAGCCACACTGAGTCTTCAGCCGGGCCGCCCATCACGTTGAGATAGTACATGTCGTATCCGGGCGCAGCTGCCGACGGACCGTGGTAGCCATGAGGCACGATAACGGTGTCACCGGAGCGCACTTCGGTACACACATCGATCGGGTGTCCCGGCGAATCATAGACGCGCTGCAGGCCCAGGCCCTCAGTTTTTTCGTCGCTGCCGGACAGGCCACCCTCGCGAATCTCGAAGTAGTAAATCTCTTCAAGGACGCGTTCGGTCTCTGTGTGCTCATCGTGCTTGTGAGGCGGGTAGGAGGACCAGTTGCCGCCGGGGGTCAGCACTTCGGTGACCAGCAGGTGCGACGTTTCCACCTCATTGCCGAGGGCGTAGTTGTTCACCTGTCGAGTCCAGTTCCCGGAACCACGAATGCCGCTGTTGACTTCGTCAATCGGGCAGTACCGCACGGGCAGATCTCTGGCCGCCTTGGTTGCCGGCAACGCAAAGCGGCCGTCGGTCGTTGCGGTGAGCGTGAATTCCTTGCCGCGCGGGATGTAGATGTAGTCGGTGACTCCGGTCCAGATGGATTCTCGGCCAGCTAGCTCGTAGCGTTCGCCGTCGACCTCGACGGTTGCTGAGCCTGCGAGGGGAAGAACCAGCAGTTCTTCGCCCTCGGTGTCGACTTTCTGGGACTCGCCTGCTTTGAGCGCGACGACGCGCAGCGAGCACCATTCCCAGCCAGCACGTTCAGCGGAAATCGAGGTCTGGAACTTGCCTTCGGCCGTGGATCCGGCCTTGATGACGTATTTTTCGTTGTCGTTCACAGTAACTCCACAGTATTGTCGACAGCTTTGGTGACATCACCATCGGTCGGGAACAGAAGGGACCGCCCGATGACCAGGCCAAAGACGTTCGGTTGTTGCAGGGCGACGTGCCACTTCTCCAGTGTCACGTCAGCATCCTTGGACACCTCGCCGCCCAGGATCAGCGACGGTAGTGTCGCAGCTTCCATGACGCGCTCCATGTCATCGACACATGGCAACTTCAACCAAGTATAGGCGGATGTGCGACCCAGGCCCGAAGCAATAGCCATCGACTTGATGACGGCATCAGGAGTCAGGTCGTTCACGACGGAGCCGTCCACCCACTTCGACATGAAGGGTTCGATCATGGTGACCAGTCCCCTGTCCGACATTGCGTTGATTGCATCGGCTGTCGCCTTGAGGGTGTTGGCCGTGGCGGGGTCTTCCAGGCAGATACGCGTCAGCGTCTTGCCACCGTCCAGCCTGGCCTTTTCAATGCCGTCCGGATCGTAGCAGTTGAATTGGTCGTCCATTTCGAACTTCGAGCCGCGCAAGCCCACGCGGTTCATCGAGCCGTAGACAAGTTTTCCGTCCAGAGCTCCCAGCAACGTGAGATCCTCAATCATGTCAGCCGTACCCAGGAAGCCGTTGACACCGGGTCTGCTCAATGCTTCCACGCAACGCTCGAGCACGTCGATGCGGCTGGCCATCGCCATGTCATCGCTTCCTGCTCCCAGCGCGCCGCGCGCAGGGTGGTCACAGGCGATGATCATGAGCTTGTCGCCTTTCTTCAACTCGCCCGGCTTGCGTGATTCCAAAGCTTGCGCAATCCGCTGCGGTTCATACATCCTGATCTCGGGAATTTCCCTGATAGCTACCATTTCTTCTCTCATCGTCGTACGAGCCCTATTGCTCACGGTCACTCCACCAGGATCGGTCGGGCCAGCGTTGTGCCCGTCCGGCTCTTGGTTCTTGACTACACTCATTATCTCTCACATAGTTCCCATCGTCAAGATTTTGTCAGTACAATTTAAGGTTTTCCTGTGCAGTTAGATACAACAAGAGGATTTTGACACTGGGTGAACTTCCTTTTTATTTGTCATCTCCAACCCCTTCAAAATGAGGTATCATTCGGAGTTGACATGACTAGCGTGTACACAACATGACGTGGATCCTGGCTAATGCTCCTTCACCATCGTGGCTGATGAGCACCTTTACCGCGAGAACACGACAACAGGCAGTGGGAGATTGACATGACAACTACCAAGTCAGACGAGGAACACCTCGACGAGCCCTTTATCCTCGAAATCACCATTAATCGTGACTCGCCGGTTGCTCTGCATCAGCAGATTTCTGTACCACTGGAACGCATGATCACCAAGGGTGAGATCCTGCCCGGCCAGACAATTGAGGACGAGGTGTCACTGGCGAACCGCTTGCAGATCTCCCGCCCGACGGTTCGACGCGCATTCCAGGATCTGGTGACGAAAGGACTGCTGTCGCGACGTCGCGGTGTCGGAACACGGGTCTCCCCCAGCCCGGTTCAACGCCAGGTGAAGCTGTCAAGTCTGAACGAGGACCTCATCAAAGCCGGCCACACCACCCGCACGGAAGTCCTGCGCTACGAGGTGCGTTTTGCTGATGAGGACATCAGTAAGAAACTCGCGTGCGATGAGGGGACGGAAATTGTGTTCTTCGAGCGTTTGCGGTGGCTCGATAACTCTCGCCTTGCCTTGATGCAGAACTACGTGCCCTCCGACATTGCCCCGTCGCTGACCGACCTGGCACGCGACGGCTTCTACCATTGCCTGGCCCAGTCTGGTGTCCACCTCCAGTCGGGCTATCAGCAGATCGGAGCGAAGAATGCCTCAGACTATGAGGCGGAGATTCTGCACGTTGATCCGTCGGCTGCCCTCGTCACCATGAAGCGAACGTCGTATGACGAGTCGGGGCGGATCGTCGAGTACGCGACGCATTGCTACGACGCTGCGCAGTATGCCGTGACGATGCCGCTGGTGACGGCCTAGCGCCTTTTGCCGCTTAATTTTGCGGCCAGAAAACGTAGTTGTTTCCGCCGCGAGGCTCGCCCACAGGCAGGCTGACGTCAGTGGGCAGTCGCAGATCACTGAGCCCGACGATCACGCGCTGGCCGTCAAATTGGCTCCAATATTTCAGAGTCTCGTTCTCTGAGTCGCCCTCCCAGTCGGATTCAACCAACAAAACACAGTGCGCCTTGGCCGCTTGTCTGGTTTCAATACATAGTTGACAGGTGTGTCACGTCATAGTTGACATGGGGTGCAGGCGATGTGTCGGGTCATCGTTGACAGGTGTGTCACGTCATAGTTGACACATGATTGAAACAAACAAAAACGAAGTAATCGTCTCCAGCGTTATCGAAGCAGGCATGAACATCAGCGAGGCCGTGAAGCGTTTCGGCATCTCACGCCAATGGGTCTACACCCTGATCCAGCGTTACCAACAAGACGGCCTGACAGGCCTGCAGTCCCGCTCATGCAGACCCCACCATCACCCCCACCAATGCCCACCCCACGTGGTGGATCACGTGCTGCGGTTACGCGCCACGCTGATCGAGCAAGTTCTTGATGGCGGGGCTGAAAGCATATGGGCGCGTCTTGACGAACACGAACGCCCCAGCGTGAGCACGATCTGGAGAATCCTCAAAAAGCACAACTGCGTTGTGCCTCACCCCCACAAGAAACCACGATCAGCATGGAAACGATTCGAAGCCGCAGCACCTAATGAAATGTGGTAATCCGACTTCACGCACTGGCACATTCAAACCGAGTAAGTCGAGATTATCTCCTGGCTTGATGACCACTCACGTTCCTCCTGCACGCAAGCGCACACCCGCGCATCACTGGCCCCGTCGTGGTGGAAACCTTTACCACCACTACGCGCACCTACGGGTACCCGCGCTCCACATTGACCGACAACGCCATGGTCTACAGCACGCGTCACGCGCGCGGAGCACGTGCTCAAAACCGCCAACGCAACGCGTTTGAACAACTCCTTCACGACCTGTGCATCATTCAGAAAAACGGGCTCCTCGGCCATCCCACCACACAAGGAAAAATCGAACGCTACCACTACACGCTCGAAAAATGGCTCGCCGCCCAACCATCAGCCCCAACCATCACCAGCCTGCACAACCAGCTCGACACATTCACCCGCATCTACAACTACGAACGCCCCCACAGAGTCTTCAACAGGCGCACCCCACACACCGTGTACACAACCACACCACCCGCACACCCCACCACCGAGCTATTCGAGAGGATCTGGCGAATATGACACGACAGTGTCGCCATCGCAGGCAAAGTCACCATGCGCCACTCAGGAAAACTCCTCCGCCTCGGCATCGGCAGACCCTACGCACACCACCCAGTCCTCATCCTCATAGCAGGCAACGACACCATCACCATCGACCGCACCACCGGAGAAATCATCGCCGAACACACCATCGACCCCACACACAAAAAGACCGGGACACCGCCAACAAACTGTCAACAATGTCCCGACACATCACAGTGGTAGGCCCAGGGGGAATCGAACCCCCAACCCACAGATTAAAAGTCCGATGCTCTGCCAACTGAGCTAAAGGCCCCTGTTACTCCAACTACAGCAGCATAGCGGCCCCACGCCCCGCCTCCAAGTTCACGGGGCACACCTCACGCACGCGCGCGGCGAGAAACAGGCAAAAAATGTGACCCCTGACCAGGCGGTGTCAAGAATGTGTCAGGAAAAATCGGCGCCGCGTCAAGAACGCGTCAGTTTTCATTCGGGCCCGGGCGACCTCGACGTTCAATAGCAGTGCCGCTCAACCGAGCGACTTCGCACGCCGGGTACCCCGGTTGCGGATCCGCCACGCCGGAGGGTTTCCGGCAGCATCATTCAGGAGCCATACCGTGCTCGACATTGTGTTTGTCGTATTGACGACCGTATTCTTCGGAGGATGCCTGGGCCTCGCATCGGCGGTGAGCCTGCTGTGACCATCCTCGATATCGCCTGGCTGCTCATCTGCGCAGCCGCAATCGTGTACGTGACCTATGCACTCATTCGACCGGAAAGGTTCGGGTAGTCATGGCGTTCATTCAAATCCTCGTTCTCATCGCGGCACTCGTCGCGGTGCATCGACCGCTCGGCGCGTACATGGCGCGCACCTTTACCTCTGAGCGCCACCTGTGGCCGGAGCGGCTCGTGTACCGCTTCGCGGGGATCCGAACAGACCGAGAGCACTCGTGGCGAATTTACCTTCGCAACATTCTCGCCGTCTCCCTCCTGAGTGTGCTCGGCCTCTACATCCTGCAGCGCGTTCAGCAGTGGCTGCCCATGGCGCACGGCCTCGGCCCCGTCGAAGAGACGCAGGCGTGGAACACGGCAACCTCGTTCGTGACCAACACGAACTGGCAGTCGTACGGCGGTGAAACGACGATGTCCCATCTCACGCAGATGCTGGGCATGTCGTTCCAGAACTTCATTTCGGCCGCCGTCGGAATCTGCGTGGCTATCGTGATCATCCGCGGTATTGCCCGCCACGGCACGGATAAGCTCGGTAACTTCTGGGTTGACCTCGTGCGCTGTAACTTCCGCATCCTTTTGCCGATCGCGTTCATCGGCGCGATCCTTCTGATCGCCGGCGGCGCCATCCAGAACTTCAACGCCGCCCAGCACGTGCACACCCTCACCGGTGGAACACAGATCATTCCCGGCGGGCCCGTCGCGAGCCAGGAAGCGATCAAGGAGCTCGGCACGAACGGTGGCGGTTTCTTCAACGCGAACTCCGCGCACCCGTTCGAGAATCCGAACGGCCTCACAAATCTCATCGAGATCTTCCTGATCCTGCTTATCCCGTTCGCCCTCCCCCGCACCTACGGAATCATGGTGGGCGACAAGCGTCAGGGCTGGGCTGTTCTCGGCGCGATGGCTGTTCTCGCGATCGGTTCGCTCGCCGCCCCGACCGCCCTCCATCTTCACTTCGCGGGCGATCATCTCGCCGCGATGGAGGGCAAGGAGGCGCGCTTCGGGATCGTCGGTTCGAGCCTGTTTGCGACCGCGACGACGCTCACCTCAACGGGCGCCGTGGACTCGATGCACTCCTCCTACGAGCCGATTTCCGGCGGCGTGTTGATCTTCAACATGCTTCTCGGTGAAATCGCGCCGGGCGGCGTCGGTTCCGGCCTGTACGGGATGCTCGTCATCGCGATCATGAGCGTGTTCATCAGCGGGCTCATGGTGGGCCGCACGCCGGTCTACATGGGTAAACGCATCGGCCCGACCGAGGTCAAGCTTATGAGCCTGTACATCCTCGTCGTGCCCGTGCTCGTGCTCGTGGGATCGGCAGTCGCCATCGCCCTGCCGTCGACGGCTGCGTCGCTCGCCAACGGCGGCCCCCACGGCTTCAGCGAGGTGCTTTACGCGTTCACGTCGGCGTCCAACAACAATGGTTCCGCCTTCGCAGGCCTCAATGCGAACACGCCGTTCTTCAACGTGGCGCTGGGCCTCGTCATGCTGCTTGGCCGCTTCCTGCCGATGCTGTTCGTGGTGGCGCTCGCGGGCAAGCTCGCCTCCAAGGAGGTTGTCGCGACCAACCGCGGCACCCTGCGCACTCACACACCTCTCTTTGCAGGCGTCATGGCCGGCATCGCGCTCATCGTGACCGGCCTGTCCTTCCTCCCGACGCTCGCTCTTGGACCACTTGCTGAAGGACTCATGTAATGACTCAGGTACAGGTGACCGACCGCGTTTCTTCGCAGCCTCACGAGGAGAAGACCGCGAATTCCGGATCAGTCTTCACGCCGCGCGCTCTTGCCAAGGCGCTCCCGCAGGCGCTGCGCAAGTTGAACCCCGCGCACATGGTGCGCACGCCTGTCATGTTTATCGTCGAGATGGGCGCGCTCATCACGATCATCGTGGGCTTTTTCAAGCCGAGCGTGTTCGTATTCTCGCTCGCGATCTGGCTGTTCCTCACGGTCGTGTTCGCGAACCTCGCCGAGGCTGTGGCTGAGGGGAGAGGTAAGGCGCAGGCCGATGCGCTCCGTTCCGCGAAGACAGCGGCCGTGGGCCGCGTGCGCCGCGAGGATGGAAGCATCGAGGAGGTGCCCGCCGCGGATCTTCGCCCCGGTGACATCGTCGTGGTGTGTGCGGGCGAGACGATCCCGGGCGATGGCGACGTCGTCAAGGGTGCCGCGACGGTCGATGAGTCTGCGATTACGGGCGAATCCGCTCCCGTGATCCGCGAAAGCGGCGGCGACCGTTCGGCGGTCACGGGCGGCACGCGCGTCCTTTCGGACGAGATCGAGGTACGCATAACCTCGAAGCCGGGCAACACGTTCGTGGACCGCATGATCGACCTCGTCGAGGGCGCGCAGCGGCAGAAGACCCCGAACGAGATCGCTCTTTCGGCGTTCCTTTCGGTGCTCACGCTCATCTTCTTGTTCGTCGTCGCGACGCTCGTTCCCATGGCCGATTACGCGGGCGCGAAGCAACCGATCGAGGTTCTCATCGCCCTGCTCGTGTGTCTTATCCCCACGACGATCGGCGCACTCCTTTCGGCGATCGGTATCGCCGGCATGGATAGGCTCATGCGCCGCAACATCATGGCGACGTCGGGCCGTGCGGTCGAGGCCGCTGGCGACGTGACAACTCTGCTGTTGGACAAGACCGGCACGATCACGTTGGGTGATCGCCAGGCGAGCGCGTTCATTCCCGCCCAGGGCGTGAGCGAGGACGAGATTGCCTACGGCGCGCTATTGTCCTCTCTCGCGGACGAGACCCCCGAGGGTCGTTCGATCGTGGAGTTCGCGACGACGACCATGGGCGTTGGTCCGATTCCCGAAAGCGAGTATCGAAACGCTGAGTTCATCCCGTTCAGCGCGGAAACGCGCATGAGCGGCGTGCAGCGCACTCCCGAGCACTGCATCGTCAAGGGCGCGGCTTCCGAGATCCTCAAGTGGGTCACCGCGAAGGGCGGAACCGTCACGGAGGATGTCAACGAAACTGTGCGGGAGATTTCTTCCGACGGTGGCACGGCCCTCGTCGTGGCCGAAGAGAAGGCCGGGGCCCGCCGCGTGCTCGGCAGCCTGCACCTCAAGGATGTCATCAAGGAAGGCATGACGGAGCGCTTCGCGCACCTTCGCAAGATGGGCATTCGCACCGTCATGATTACGGGCGACAACGAGCTGACGGCGCGTGCGATCGCGAAAGAGGCCGGTGTTGACGACTATCTCGCGGGTGCAAAGCCCGAGGATAAGATCGCGCTGATCCGCAGTGAGCAGCGCGGCGGCAACATGGTCGCGATGACGGGTGACGGCACGAATGACGCTCCGGCGCTTGCGCAGGCCGACGTCGGCGTGGCCATGAATACGGGCACGCAGGCCGCGAAGGAAGCGAGCAACATGGTCGATCTCGATTCGGATCCGACCAAGCTCATCGAGATTGTCGAGATCGGCAAGCAGCTTCTCATCACGCGCGGTGCTCTCACGACGTTCTCGATCGCGAATGACGTCGCGAAGTATTTCGCGATCGTTCCCGCGATGTTCGTGAGCGTGTTCCCCGGCCTCGATCTGCTCAACGTCATGCGCCTGAGTTCACCCGAGTCGGCGATCCTCTCGGCCGTGATCTTCAACGCGCTCATCATCGTTGTGCTCATTCCTCTCGCGCTCAAGGGCGTGAAGTATCGGCCGGGTTCTGCAAACCAGCTCCTCGGCCGCAACCTGCTCATCTATGGCCTGGGCGGATTCATCGTTCCGTTCATCGGGATCAAGCTCATCGACCTCGTCGTGAGCATCATTCCCGGGCTCTAACCATGAGGGCCGAGCCGCGAGGGCACCGCTTCTCGTGACCTCTCCGGCTCGGCCCCACCACCACTGTCGTTTTTCTCTCGATTGGAAAACTCATGAACTCGACACTCTCGGGCATCGTCTCCGCCATGTGGCGCTCCACGCGCATTCTTCTTGCCCTTCTCGTTGTGCTTGGCCTGTTTTATCCAGCGGCCGTGTGGGGCGCTGGCCGGGCGTTCGCTCACAATGCCGACGGTTCCATGATGAGCCTCGATGGCCGCACCGTCGGGTCGTCCCTGATCGCTCAGGACACGTCGAAGGATCCCGCCCTGTTCCACCCCCGGATGTCGGCGGACGACTACGACGGTTTGGCTTCGGGCGGCTCGAACTTGAGCCCTGTCGGCGAGGAGATCACCGCGCAGATCGCTGAGCAGCGCGCCCTTATCGCCCGCGAGAACGGCGTTGATGAGGCCGTTGTCCCCGCGGATGCGGTGACCGCGAGTAGTTCCGGTCTCGACCCGCACATCAGCCCGGAGTATGCTCTCATCCAGATCGAACGAGTGGCGAAGAACTCGGGGCTTTCGCGGTCAGCTGTTGAACAGCTCGTCAAGAAGCACACCCAGGGGCGAACCCTCGGCTTTGCAGGTGAAGAGGTCGTCAACGTCAATGACCTGAACCTCGACCTGCTTGCGGCGAAGGACTGACATGAACACGGTGCGCGGTGTACTCAAGGTGTATCTGGGGGCTGCCCCCGGCGTAGGTAAGACCTGCGCGATGCTCGAGGAGGCCCACGACCGCCTGAAGGGCGGGGAGGACGTCGTCGTGGGCGTCGTTGAAACCCACGGGCGTTCGGGGACCGCCGCGAGGCTTGAGGGGCTGCCGGTGATTCCGCCTCGGCGGGTGAGCTATCGCGGCTCGACGTATGACGAGCTTGATGTTCCGGCGATTATCGAGCGTAAGCCCGACGTCGTTCTCGTGGACGAGCTCGCTCATACCGTGCACGGCGAGGATACGACGGCGAAGCGCTGGCAGGATGTGCACCGTTTGCTCGATGCGGGCATCAACGTCATCTCAACCGTGAACATTCAGCACCTCGAGTCCCTCAACGACGTAGTCACGAACATTACGGGCCACGTGCAAAACGAGACGATTCCCGATCCGGTCCTGCGCGAAGCGGAGGAGGTCGAGCTGATCGACCTGAGCCCCGATGCGCTGCGCGTGCGGCTGCGGCAGGGGCAGGTGTACGGGCCCGCGACCGTGGATGCGGCGCTCAGCAAGTTTTTCCGCAAGGGGAACCTCACGGCGCTTCGCGAGCTCGCGCTTTTGTGGCTCGCCGATCAGGTCGACGATGGTCTCGAGAAGTACCGCAGCGAGGAAGGCATCAAGGAGCCGTGGGCGGCGCGCGAGAGGATCCTCGTGGCCGTGGGCGGCGGCCCGAAGACTGCCGCCCTCCCGCGAAGCCCCCGCCGCATCGCCGGGCGGATCGCCGGCCGCGAGCTCCTCGTCGTTCACGTCCTCGCGGCGGATGGCCCGCCGCGCATGTCGCCCGAGCAGATGAGCGAAGCGCGTTCCCTCACCGAATCTCTCGGCGGCTCGTGGCACGTGCTTTCGGGCGATGACGTCCCGCGCACGCTCCTCGATTTCGCCACGACCGTGAACGCGAGTCAGCTCGTTGTGGGCGCTTCGCGTCAGGGCTTCGCGCAGCGGCTGCTCATGCGGTCCACGAGCGCCACGATTATCGACGGTGCCGGCGACATCGACGTGCACATCGTCGCCGTAGACCCGCCCGCCACGCACTGGTCGGCTCCCGCGCCGCCCGCGAGCCTCTCCCCCGCGCGGCTCGCGACAGGCTGGGTACTCGCGACCATTCTCACGATCGTCGTCACCCTCGCGAACCTCGCGCTCGGCGATCCCACGGCGCACCTGCCCACGGCGATTATGAGCTTCGTGCTCGCGTCCGTCGTCGTCGCCCTCGTGGGTGGCCTGTGGCCGGCTCTCGCGACGGCCATCGGCGGCGCGCTATTGCTCAACTGGTTTTTCACCGCGCCCACGCACACGCTGTCCATCACGGAACCGAAGAACATCTTCCTGCTCATCGTGTTCGTGCTCGTCGCGGTCCTCGTCGCCCAGGTCGTCGACGGCGCTGTGCGCCGCCAGCACGAGTCCCAGGAGGCGCGCCGGCACGCGCAGCTCATGACGGAGCTTGCCCGCTCCGTGATCCGCGACGGGATCGGCATTCAGGAGATCCTCGAGCAGATCGCCGCAACGTTCGGCCAGGATGGCGTCGCCCTCGCCACCGTCGAGGGCACGACGCTCGTGCCCGAGTACGAAGTGGGCATCCGGATCGAATCGGTCACGCTCGCCGACGAAGCCTTTTCGCTCGACGACCAGCACGTTCTCGCCCTCGTTGGCCGCCCGCTCACGTCGAGTGAGCAGCAGCTCCTCGAAGCCTATTCGGGCCGGCTCGTGAGCCTCATGACCCAGGCGCAGCTCAACCGGACCCGCATGCAGGCCCGGCAGCTCGAGGCCGCGAACTCCGTGCGCACGGCGCTTTTGACGGCCGTCTCGCACGACTTGCGCACCCCGCTCGCGACGATTAAAACGGCCGTCTCCGGTCTCCTCCTCGACGACGTTGATCTTCCCCGCGACGCACAGGTGGAGCTTCTGCGCGCGATCGAATCGTCCTCGGACAGGCTGGATCGGATCGTCGCGGACCTCCTGGATATGTCGCGCATCCACACGAATAAGCTCGAGGTTAAGGCAGTCACCGTCGGACCCGCCGAACTGGTTGCCCAAACCCTCCGCCACATGGACCCCTCCCTCGTGCCGCCTTCGCTCGACGAGCGCGTCCCGCGCGAACTGCCGGCAATCACGACGGATGCGGCGCTCATGGAGCGCGTGCTCGAGAACCTCATCAGCAACGCCGCCAAACACACCGACTCGGGGGTCACGATCGACGCGACACAGGATGGCGAGCGTATCCTCATTCGCGTGATCGATTACGGACCCGGCCTCACCGAAGAGAGCAAGGCGCGCCTGTTCACGCCCTTCACGCGCTTCGGTGACACGACGAACAGCCACGGGCTTGGCCTCGGCGCCGCGGTTGCGCGCGGGCTCGCGGAAGGCGTGGGCGGCACACTCACCGCCGACGACACTCCAGGAGGTGGGCTCACAATGGTGTTGTCACTGCCGCTCACGATCACCCCAGCCACCACCGACAGTGTGCCCACCCCCGCACACGAGACCACCACCGTTGGGAGCGCGTCATGATTCTCATCGTCGAGGACGATCCGGCACTGGCCAGGGCCATGACCGTTAACCTCACGGCCCGCAAATACCAGGTGCTCACGGCAACGACCGGGGAGGAGGCGCTCGTCATGGCCGCCGACAACCCGATCGAGGCCGTCCTCCTCGACCTCGGCCTGCCGCACATGAGCGGCCTCGACGTCATCGACGGGATCCGCGGCTGGTCAGACGTCCCGATCATCGTCGTGACCGCCCGCCACGAAACCTACACGAAGATTGAGGCGCTCGATCGCGGCGCCGACGACTACGTGACCAAACCCTTCGCGCTCGGGGAGCTCCTTGCGCGTTTGCGCGCCAACCTCAGGCGGCGAACGTCGGGCTCCCCCTCCCCCGTCGTGACGACCACCGACGGTCGCCTCACGATCGACCTCGCCGCAAAAACCGCGACCGTCAACGGCACGCCCGTGCGCCTAACCCCGCACGAGTGGGGCATCGTGAGCTACCTCGTGAACCACCCCAATCAGCTCGTACGCAAGGACGAACTGCTCGAGAACGTGTGGGGCCCCGAATACACGAACGGGGCCGGCTACGTGCGCGTCTACATGTCGCAGATCCGCCAGAAACTCGAGGAGGATTCCTCCGCCCCGCGCTACTTCCTCACCGAGCCGGGCCTCGGCCACCGCTTCGTGCTTGGCAGCTAGCGTCAACGCGGTGAGTAGCTCGCGACCAGGCGCGCACACATCGCGCTATAAAGCGTTGCTCACAGGCTGGCTCCGAATCTTGAGGTCTTCCCACGAATCGGAATCAGCAATGTCATCTTCATACGCGATGAGATAGCCCCATCGCTGGCCTTCGAAGGCATCCTCGGCGACCAATCGACGGACGAGCGATTCCGCAGCCTTGCGCTTTTGCTTGCACAACCGCGTCTTCTCGTCCCTTCTCGGATTTACCCTCGATGATCCAGTGGACACCATCGGTGTCAAGGGCAACGAAGTCCGGGAAGTAGCGATCCTTCGGGTTGTAGTAGACGAATGCACCTGCGTGTGGGTGCAGGCGATGCCACCACACAATGCTTGAGGAGGTGTTCAGGAGCTTCGCCAACACGTACTTTCCGCTGTAAGAGACGAATGATTCAGACTCCATTAGGGACTTGAACCAGCCACCATAGGTGCGGCGCACCACGAAATCGGCGCGGCCCTCAACCTGATCGTGGATCGTTTCTCCGATCGGCAGGCTGTGGTCCTCGATCCGCATCACCTTTGGATAGACCTTAGGCACCTCACGAGTAGACCGCAGAACCTGGTGCACGTACCCCTGAATGAGCTGTTGAAGTTGATTTTGTGCCGAGTCCAAGGTATCTGCCCTGCCGGTGACTGGACGCGGTAGGTGGCGGCGTTGACCGTCAGTGTCATCGCCCCGGTGCCTTTGATCGTGATGATCGGTACCGCGTCGAGCAGTCCGGGGTTGGTGACCTGCCCAGAGGCGGTGAGCGTGTGGGCGATCAGCCCGGAATCGAGGTAGCTAAACGGCTCGCACACCTGGTGTGCCTCGAAGAATCCCCACGACGACATGTCCGTGCGCAGCGGGCTGATGGAGGGGGACTTGACCTTGTGTAACGCACCGGGCTGGTTGGACAGGTGAATGGTTACCGCTCACCCCAGGGCCAGTGCAACCTTGTGGTAAGCCGCCAGGCGGGTCTGCTGAGGGTTTGGTTGACGTCTAGCTTGTTTCGCTGGGGCGGGGCAG
>OBZN01000264.1_pt1 | contig 26690 bp, 27 predicted proteins | sample 1476951 | NCBI WGS metagenome assembly OBZN01 (sample SAMEA2580246, study PRJEB22360) | human gut metagenome | biome: human gut; feature: human-associated habitat; material: faeces | place: Denmark | collected 2008/2010
TTCACGCAACCCGACCACCGGCGAGCCATTATCTCGCACGCAGCGGACATGACGTGGATTGATGATTCAAAAGCCACCAATGCGCATGCCGCCGCTGCTTCCCTGGCTGGTGTCACGCCGGGAACTGCCATCTGGATTGCTGGGGGAGACGCAAAGGGGCAGAACTTCGACGAGCTTGTCACCCGCGTCGCCCCGTTGTTGCGCGGCGTGGTGCTCATTGGCGTCGACCGGGCGCCTTTGAGGAACTCACTGGCGGCGCACGCTCCGTCGGTGCCTGTCGTGGAAGTCGATGGTCATGATGACTGGATGTTCTCGGTGGTGAACGAGGCGGTTGGCCTGTCGCGACCGGGCGACACCGTGCTGCTGGCTCCGGCAACCGCATCGTGGGATCAGTTCGACAACTACGGCCAGCGAGGCGATGTTTTTGCCCAGGCGGTGCAGCGCCTGGAAGACATGTGGAACACCAACAAGTAGGGGAGGCAGATTGTGGCGGACCAGGTGACCCGCAGTCCGCGCGAACGGCTGACGCGCCTGTGGCATCGCATACCGGCGATCCGCTTCGGGCGGGAAGGCCAGTCATCTGCCGCGCGTGAATCCTCGCCTGTCACGTCCTACTACCTCGTCATCATCCCCGCAGTGCTGCTGGCACTGATCGGACTGCTCATGGGGTTTTCTGCCTCCGCCGTCACCAACATTGCCCAGGGTGAAAACCCCTATATCGCTTTCCTGAAGCCGCTGGCGCTGACGACAATCGGGCTCATCATGATGTTCGTGGCACAGATGGTGCCCGAGAAGGTCTACTACGCCGGAGCCCTTGTGCTGTTCGCACTCGCCTGCCTCCTCCAGGCCCTGGTCATGGTGCCGCTGTTTGGCCGTGCCGAGGGCGGCAACACGAACTGGATCCATATCCCCGGTCTGCCGTTCCTGATCCAGCCATCCGAACTGCTTAAACTGGCGCTCATCATCGCTTTGGCCCAGCTCGTCGCCCGCAGGGATTCGCGCCGTGATGACTTCAAGCAAATGGCGATCCGCTGTGGTGGTGCGACCGCCGTTGCGCTTGGCCTGGTCATGCTCGGACACGACATGGGGACAGCCCTCGTCGTCGCCACGTGTGCCTTTGGCGCGCTGTGGGTGGCAGGACTGCCCAGGAAGTGGTTCGGCTATGCGATCCTAGCAGCGATCCCGATTCTGGCATTCCTCGTCGTGCAGAACCCCACGCGACTGAGGCGCATCATCGCCATTATTCCCGGCATGGGGCCGGAGCGCTCCACCTCAGCTCCCGAACAGATCGACCACGCGCTGTGGGCATTCGGCTCTGGAGGGCTGATGGGGCTGGGACCGGGCGCATCGCGTGAAAAGTGGGAATACCTCCAGGCCGCGCACACCGACTTCATCCTTGCCATCGTGGGCGAGGAGTTCGGCCTTTTGGGCACATGCTCGGTCCTGGTTCTCATGATGCTGATGGTGTGGGGAATGGTGCGCGTCAGCAGGGAAACCACATCGCTTTTTGCCGCTGTTATGTGCGGCGGCATCGCATCGTGGATCGCTGTTCAGACCGTCATCAACGTCATGTCGGTAACCGGCATCGGCCCGGTGATCGGCGTGCCGTTGCCGCTGGTGTCCTCTGGCGGTTCGGCGTTCGTATTTACCGCTAGCGCTGTTGGGGTGGTAGCGTCATGTGCGCGCGCGAATGCTCGCATGCGAATGTTCGGCTCTCCCGACGAGGCTTCCGCAGGACGCGATCCACGCCGACGCATTCACAAGCGTCCCGCGCGCACACGACCAGTACGACAGGCACAGAAGGCGCGATGACACACACAATAGTTCTGGCAGGCGGCGGCACAGCCGGTCACGTCAATCCGTTGCTGGCAACGGCCACGTGTCTGCGTGAGCGCGGATGGGATGTGCGAATCCTCGGCACGCGCGAAGGCCTGGAAGCAGATCTGGTCCCGGCAGCAGGATTTGAGTTTCACGAAATTGAACGTGTGCCCCTGCCACGCCGACCCACCCCGGCATTGCTGACAGTTCCGCAGCGACTGCGCCACGCAATCGCGCAGTCCCGCAACGTGATCACAGGAGCTGACGGGTTGTTGGGTTTTGGTGGATACGTCTCCACCCCCGCCTACTTTGCCGCACGTTCAGAGCACATCCCGATCGCCATTCATGAACAAAATGCGCGCCCCGGCTTGGCGAACCGGCTGGGAGCCAGATGGGCCGCCCTCGTCGCACTCACGTTCGGTTCCACGCCGCTTGCAGCACGACAGGGACGCACCGAGGTCGTCGGATTGCCCCTCCGCCCGCAGATCGCGCGCCTGGCGCATCTGCGAACCACCGACGAGGGTGCCCGCACCGCCCGCGTCGAAGGCGCGCAGCGCTTCGGACTTGACCCGGATCTGACCACGCTGGTCATCACGGGCGGCTCCCTGGGGGCGCTTCACATCAACACAGTCATGGCATCCATCGCCTCCGAGCTGCCTGAGGGCTGTCAGGTTCTGCACCTGACCGGTAGAGGCAAGGACGATGCCGTGCGTGCCAGTATTGACGAGGCGGGAGTGGCTCACCGATGGCACGTGGTGGACTACACAACTGACATGCATGATGCGCTGGCCGTGGCCGACTTGGTGGTCTGCCGCTCAGGTGCCGGCACCGTCGCGGAGCTGAGCGCCCTCGGACTGCCTGCCGTCTATGTCCCCCTCCCGATCGGCAACGGTGAGCAGCGTCTGAATGCGCATGACCACGTCGCAGCAGGCGGTGCAGAGCTGATCAACGACGCGCACTTCACCGTTGAACGCGCACGCACCGACGTCATGGGCATACTGACTGACCAGGAGCGCCTCAGCCGGATGCGCAGCGCGTCAGCTCATGGATCCTCTGCCAACGCCGCTGAGCGCCTGACAGACCTCGTGGAGGAGATGTGCAGATGAACGCGCAAACCGGTATCAGCACAGTTCATCTCATTGGCGTCGGCGGAGCCGGTATGAGCGTGGTGGCAGAGCTGCTTCATGCTCGTGGTTGTACCGTCAGCGGGTCGGATCAGAATCCGTCATCTGTCATTGACAGGCTTCAGGCAGCGGGAATTGACGCCTATGTCGGCCATGACGCTGATCGGGTCCCGGCCGACGCCACAGTTGTAGTCTCGACGGCAGTGCGTTCGACGAATCCGGAACTGGTCCGTGCCACGGAGCGTGGCCAGAGTGTTATTCACCGCTCCCAGGCACTTGCCTATGCCGCCAGCGGCATGCGTTTTGTCGCTGTTGCCGGCGCGCACGGCAAGACTACGACATCTGCCATGTTGACTATTGCGTTAGCTGAAGCAGGGGAAGATCCCTCGTGCGCGGTCGGCGGTATCGTGCCCCAATTTGGCACTGGTGCGCACCTGGGCGGCGGAGACATTTTCGTGGCCGAGGCAGATGAATCCGATGGCTCATTCCTGAACTACCATCCGACAGTCGCCCTCGTCACCAATGTTGAGCCGGACCACCTGGATCACTACGGCTCAACGGAGGCGTTCGAGCAGGCATTTGTGGACTTTGCGCACCGCATCGTTGCCGGTGGAACACTGGTGTGCTGCGCGGAAGATCGAGGTGCGCGGGCGTTGGCGCAGGCAGCTCGTCGCGATGGCATCACCACGCTGACCTATGGCCGCCCTGAACACTGTGAGGCGGTGCCGGATGTGACTATCACTGATGTTGCGACAACTGATCATGGCTCGAGCGCCCACCTGCGCGGACCTGACGCGCTGGAGGCGACGATTCGCCTCGCCGTGGTGGGTGCTCATAACGTGCTCAACGCGGCGGGTGCATGGACGGCAGGATGCGCGCTGGGGGTCGATGCCGGCCGTCTTGCCAACGGTCTGTCGCATTTTTCAAGTACAGGTCGCCGATTCGAACTTCGCGGCCAGGTGGGCTCCAGACGCGTTATTGATGACTACGCGCACCACCCGACCGAGGTGGAAGCAGCTCTCAGGCAGGCTCGGATCGTAGCTGACGGCGGCGAGGTAACCGTCGTCTTCCAGCCGCATCTATTTAGTCGCACACGAGCTTTTGCCCAGCGTTTCGCTGACGCTCTGGCGCACGCGGATCATGTGGTCGTCACCGATATTTACCCGGCGCGTGAAGATCCGATCGAGGGAGTCGACTCCGGATTGATCGTGGCGCACCTGCCTCGAGCCCAATGGATCCCGGACATGCATGAAGCTGCCCGCCTGGCAGCGCGTCAGACAGGAGAACATGGCATAGTGATGACCATGGGTGCCGGCTCAATCACGCAATGCGCAGATGACGTTCTCGATGAATGGCGCAACGGGGACGTGCAGTGAGGCAACCACCCCGGCCTCGCCCTACCCACGAGCCTGCCGAACAGCCTGAACGCTCCACCGTGCATGATCGCCATGCAGTCGGTGGGCGATCCGCATCAACGCAGCATTCCGAATCGAGCAGGCGGCCCGCCTCGACTCAGCGGTCTGCGTCGGCCACGCGATCCGCGTCGGTGGAACGTATCCGCGGGCCACGCCAGATGCGCACGCCGCTGTCCTCGTCCAGTGCGGTCGACGCATTCGGCGAGCGGCCCGCGAGGGGCCAGAAAAACTCGAAGGTCACCCGTCTTGATGAACGACGCAAAGCACGTAGACGGCTGTCTCTTCGCACTCTGATGTCGATTATTGTCACTGTCCTCCTTGCTGCAGCGGCGATCTGGGTCATCTTCTTTTCGCCACTTTTCGCCCTCACGACCTCGCGCATCACCGTCGAGGGCGCGAATGAGGTCGTACCGGCCGAGCAGGTGATTGCCAGCGTCGACGAATTCAGCGGAACCCCGATTACGCGACTGTCAATGTCATCAGTTGTGCAGGCTGTGAACTCGCTGACGCTGGTACGCGACAGCCAGGTGCAGCGTTCGTGGCCCGATGGGCTGACCATTACGATCACCGTTCGCAGGCCAGCGATGGTGGAAATGGTCGGTGAAAATGCCCGCGTCATTGACGAGGAAGGCGTGGAGATACCCGGGGATCCGCCCGAGGGTCTGCCTGTTGTCGCGCTTCCGTCTGAGGAGCCTCTCAGAGCGCAGGCAATTGGGCAGGTTCAGACGGTGTGGGCGGCGCTCAGTTCTGAGCTGCGTCAGATGACAGGAAAGATCAGTGCCGACGGACAGCAGCTGACCATTACCTTGGCGGATAACCGTGTGGTGCGGTGGGGGACCCAGGATGATTCTGATCTGAAGTCACGCGTCCTGAAGGTTCTGATCGACCAACGACCTGCGCAGGTCTATGACGTGAGTTCTCCGACCCGGCCGGTCACGTCCTAGCGACACGCCCACATCTTTCCTTGCAGTTTGAGGTGTTGTTTCCTACCGTCTTTCCGGCAGAATACAGGAAAAACACCAACCTTCAACTTGAGGTTGAGGGTTGAGTGGGAGGGGCACAAAATGGCAGGACCTCAAAACCACCTCGCAGTGATCAAGGTGGTCGGAGTCGGCGGCGGCGGCGTCAATGCTGTTAACCGAATGATCGAAGCAGAACTCAAAGGCGTCGAATTCATTGCGGTGAACACAGACGCCCAGGCTCTGCTGATGTCAGATGCTGAAACCAAACTTGATATCGGTCGCGACCTGACCCACGGCCTGGGAGCGGGAGCTGACCCGTCAGTGGGCCGTCAGGCAGCTGAAGACCACATCGATGACATCAAAGCCGCCCTTGAAGGCGCCGACATGGTGTTCGTCACCGCCGGTGAAGGAGGCGGCACGGGAACGGGCGCAGCCCCCATCGTTGCCAAAGCCGCCCGCGACTCCGGCGCTCTGACAGTCGGCGTCGTCACCCGCCCATTCTCCTTTGAGGGCATGCGTCGCGCCGCCCAGGGCGAACAGGGCGTGGAGGCACTGCGCAAAGAAGTCGACACGCTGATCGTCATCCCGAATGATCGCCTGCTGTCCATCTCGGATCCCAATATCTCGATCCTTGAAGCATTCCAGGCAGCCGACCAGGTCCTGCTCTCGGGCGTGCAGGGAATCACTGAACTCATCACCACCCCGGGTCTGATCAACGTCGACTTCAACGACGTGAAGTCCGTGATGCAGGACGCCGGATCTGCGCTGATGGGTATCGGTGCTGCTACAGGTGATGACCGCGCGCTGCGCGCCGTGGAAACCGCGATTTCCTCCCCGCTGCTTGAAGCCAGCATTGACGGCGCTCACGGCGTCCTCATGTTCTTCCAGGGTGGCTCGGATGTCGGCCTGCAGGAGATCTACCAGTCCGCACTGCTGGTGCGCGAAGCCGCTCACCCTGAAGCCAACATCATCTTCGGCAACGTCGTTGACGATTCGCTGGGCGACGAGATCCGCGTCACCATCATTGCGGCCGGATTTGACGACCAGCCCGTGACGTCAGGTAACACTGATGCGACAGCGAAGAAGTCGGAACAGCCGGCACCTGTCGCCGCGCCGGCCCCGAAGCCTGCGGAAGAACCCGTGCGTGAACGCTCAGCGGGAACCATTTCCCAGACGCCGGTTCGCCCCGCACATCGTGCAGAACCTCGTGTGCCTACCCGCACGCAGGCGCCGTCCGCCACACCGTCGGATGCGCCCAGTGCTCAGCCCGCTCCACGAGATGCCGATTCGCTGGAAGTGCCGCGCATCTTCGACGAGGATGACTCCGCTGACGACCTGGATATTCCTGATTTTCTGCGCTGAAACATGATCACACCGATCGAGTGGGCAGGCGCCCTGATCACGCACACTGAAGCGGGGTCGGGCACCTGCCCACTTCGCAATAACGTGGGATACCACGTTGGCGATGATGCTCAGGCAGTGGCGAAGCGCCGCGATCACCTGAGCAAGCTGACCGGAAGCCCGCTGACCTGGATGGACCAGACACATTCCACGCGTGTCCACGTCGTCGATGCGATCAGCGACCACATTGACGCAGACGCCCTCGTCGTCAATCTGGCCGAAGGGCCACCCACGGGACTGGCCGTGATGGTTGCCGACTGCGTGCCTGTGTGCCTGAGTGCAGCTCATGGGACGATCCTGGCGGCGATCCACGCCGGACGCACGGGGCTGCTCGGTGGAATACTCAGCGCGACAGTTCGCCGGATTCGCCGCATGAGCGCGGAGCCGATCAGCGCCTTTGTCGGTGCCTGCATATGCGGCCAATGCTACGAGGTGGACCGCGCGCTGTGGGACGACGTAGCAGCCGTTCGACCACATATGTGTACCCACACCAGTTGGGGCACCCCCGGCCTTGATCTTCGCGAGGGGGTATGCAGCGAACTGCGCGAAGCAGGCGTCGACACAATTGAACACGACCTGCGGTGCACCCGGGAAACGCCGGCCCTCCACTCCTACAGGCGCGACCCCACCTGCGGACGCCAGGCATTGATCATTTCGCCATCGTTGCGACATGCCGAGGCAACTTGAGGCCTGTGCGTTATCTTCTCGATTAGCGTGAGATCAGCGGCCTGACAGAGGAGAAACGATGGCGGAATCATTTTCTACGCGCGCGAAGAAATTCATGGGATGGGATACATCCGACGACGAGTTCGATGAACCCGAAATGGAACAGGAAGACCCCGGACAGTGGGCAGACGTCACTGAACTGTCCGACTACGAACCCACACCTGCAGTGCGCCGCACTGAAACAGTGCAGCAAACTGAGCCGAATGATCTGGCCCGAATTCAGACCATTCACGCCACCTCCTATGCGGATGCGCGCAGCATCGGCGACGCCTTCCGCAGCGATATCCCTGTCATCGTCAACATGACCGACCTGCCTGACAATGAAGCGCGCCGCGTGATCGATTTCTCCGCCGGGCTGGTGTACGGCCTGCGCGGACACTTTGAACGCGTGACTCAACGCGTCTACCTGCTGTCCCCGCGATCTGTCAAGGTGTCATCCGGAATGGCCCCCTCCCACGGTGCGGAGCTGTTCAGCCAGGCAGAGTAATGCCCGTGTACATACTCGGCGCCGCTGTACACTTCTGTGCCAGCTTGTACCTGCTGGTGCTGTTTGGACGGATGATCTTTGACTGGATCCGTATTCTTGCCCGCGACTGGCATCCGCGAGCAACGGCCGTCATTGTGATCGGTAATGTGCTCTACGCGTTGACTGACCCACCTCTGCGTTTCCTGCGTCGCTACATTCCGCCGCTCAGACTGGGTAACGGGATCGCACTCGATGTCGGTTTCATGGTGCTGTTCATCGGTATTCTGCTTCTTCAGCGCGTTGCACGATTGATGATGGTATTTGGCTAGTTAGGCGTTCAAACGGTAGATTAATTGAAACGCATATTGGAATGTGATGTCGCTGTGACTGAAGTTGCCTCAGTGATTCATGTGTCCGATAGAATAAGTATCACTTACAATCAGTGTCATCAGGTTGAATGCTGGTGACACCACGATCGTCGGGCGGTTACCAATCGGCGTTCGACAGGGCAGATACCGAGAGGTGAGGAAATGGACGAGCCCACAGGTCAGGAACAGATTCAGCTGCTGACAACGGACGAAGTTCTGAACAAGAACTTCCAGGCAGTGAAGTTCCGTGAAGGCTACGACCCCGTCGAGGTAGACAATTTTCTCGACCGAGTCGTTGCGACGATCTACTACCTGAACATGGAGAAGCAGAATCTCCAGGAAAAGCTTGAAGCAGCCGAACGCCGCATCACCGAACTCCAGGAAGGTTCGGCCGACGCATCTGGCTTCTCCACTCCTGCCGAAACTGCTCAGCCTGTTGTCGAGGAAGAACCGCAGGTCGCGCAGCCCGAACCAGAACCAGAACCCGTTCAGCCTGTGCAGCCGGTTCAGCCTGCCACACCCAGCGAACCCGAATCCGTAACCTCGATGCTTGCTTTGGCGCAGCGCGTCCACGACGAGTACGTGCGCGACGGCCGCGAAGAATCAGAACGCATCATTGCTGAAGCTCGCACCAAGGGCGATGAGATCGTTGCCGACGCAGAGAGCAAGCATGAAACGATCCTGGCTCAGCTCGACCAGGAGCGCGGACTGTTGGAAAACAAGATCAACGAGTTGCGCGGATTCGAGACGGAATACCGTCAGTCCATCCGCACTCACCTCGAGAAACTTCTGACCGAAGTGAACGAGGACAGCTCGGAAAACTGACGTTTCTCAAGCCAATGACTGTGTGGCGGCGGCGGAACCAACGCTGGCGCCACATTTATGCCCCACCTGTTAGGAGAACATGTGTCAACGAGTCCAGCTGCAACGAATGTGTCACGGCGCCCACTGGTCAGCGCCATAGTTGTAGCACTCGTCGCACTGATCAGTGACCAGGTCACGAAGTTCTGGGCTTTGTCCTCGTTGTCCGAGGGGCAGCGCCGTCCACTTATTGGTGACTTCCTGAGTCTCCAGCTGGTCAGGAACTCCGGAGCCGCCTTCTCGATGGGGGCAGGCTCAACGTGGATTTTCACGATCATCTCAGTGGTCGTGCTCGGCGTCATCATCTGGGTCCTGCCGAAAATCACCTCCACGAGTGTGGCAGCCGTGGTGGGTCTTCTTGCCGGGGGAGCGGCGGGTAACCTGGTGGATCGCCTCGTGCAGCCTCCCTCGTTCGGGCGCGGACACGTCGTTGACTTCATCAACTACAACGACTACTTCGTTGGCAACGTTGCCGATATCTGGATCGTTGTGGCAGCAGTGTTGATGGTGATCGTCTTCCTGCGAACAGAACACTCCCATTCCGGTGCGCGCACCGATGAGTGACGAGTTCGAGCACCGCTACCTGCCAGTGCCGGACGCGCTGGTCGATACCCGCGTGGACGTGGCACTCTCACGCATGCTCGGCATGTCACGCTCTCAGGCCGGTGACCTTGTCAGCGCAGGACACGTGCGCATCAACGGTGCCGTCAGTCGGAAGTCGGACCGGCTCAGCCTTCAGGACCTCATCGAAGTCGACATACCGCAGCACCGTGTGCAGCCGGCACCCGTGACCGGCATGGACATCCTCTACGATGATGACGACATCGTCGTGGTCAACAAACCTGTCGGTGTTGCGGCACACACGGGCCCGGGATGGACCGGTCCCACAGTGATCGGCAACCTGGAAGCCGCAGGCTTCCGCATCGCACTGTCGGGCCCGCCCGAACGCCAGGGAATCGTGCACCGCCTGGATGTGGGTACATCTGGCGCCATGATGGTCGCCAAATCCGAACTGGCATATTCGGTGATGAAACGGGCCTTCAAGGAACGCACCGTCACGAAGATTTACCATGCCGTGGTCGCCGGACACCTGGATCCGCCATCGGGCACCATCGACGCGCCCATTGGCCGCCATCCGTCGCGCGAATGGCGCATGGCCGTTATCGAAGGTGGCAAGCGTGCCGTGACACATTACGACACCCTCGAACTCATGGCTGGGGCAGCCCCGCTGGCAATCCACCTGGAAACCGGCCGCACACACCAGATCCGCGTCCACATGGCAGCGGTCAACCATCCGTGTGTCGGCGACGTGTTCTACGGCGCTGACCCCACGCAGGCTGAACGCCTCGGCTTGGAACGTCAATGGTTGCACGCCGTCCAGCTCGGCTTCGCACACCCACGCACCGGCAAACACGTCACCGTGGACGCACCGTACATGGACGACCTTGATGCTGCCCTCACCCTCCTGAGAAAACCACGATGACCACTCTTCACGTCCGACGCGCCACCGACTCCGACCGCTTCGCCATTATCTCGATCAGGTGGGATGTGTTCGTTGTTGAACAGCACGTTCCTATGGTCCTTGAAATTGATGCACGCGACTTCAACCCCGCCGTCACCCAATTCATTGCCGAGGACGAGGCTGGCCACCCTGTTGGAACCGTGCGCCTCATCCCGGATGGTGATGACTGCTATCACCTGGGGCGCCTTGCTGTCAGACAGGAGGCACGCGGCAGTGGATGCGGAGCCGCCCTCGTCAATGCTCTGCACGAAGAAGTCACACGACGAACCCCTGCCGGCAGGCACGCCCGGGTCGACCTCGACGCGCAACTGCAGGCACAGGGATTCTACGAACGCCTCGGATATGTGTCACACGGCGACGACACATTCTGGGATGCAGGAATTGAGCATCGTCACCTCGCTCAGCTCATCGAGGGCACTGCAGAACCATTAAGATGACACGTATGGCCACCCGCGACAGTTTCGTTCATCTTCACAACCACTCCGAATACTCCATGCTGGACGGCGCAGCGAAAATCGCGCCGATGGTTCAGGAAGCTGCCCGCCTCGAACAACCGGCAATCGGACTGACCGATCACGGATACCTGTTCGGCGCCTTCGAATTCTATTCAGCGTGCAAAGATGCCGGAATTAAACCGATCATTGGCCTTGAAGCATACGTCACTCCCGGCACGTCCAGATTTGACACGAAGCGTGTCCACTGGGGAGAACCGTGGCAGCGCAGTGACGACGTTTCGGCCAATGGCGCATACAACCACCTGACACTGCTGGCCTACACGACCGAAGGCATGCTGAATCTGTTTCGCCTTGGTTCACGCGCCTCCACGGAAGGACAGTTTGGTAAGTGGCCGCGTGCCGACAAGGAACTGCTGCAGGAATACCACGAAGGGTTGATCGTTTTCTCAGGGTGCCCGTCGGGAGCCGTCCAAACCCATATGCGGTTGGGCCAGTGGGATGAAGCAGTGCGTGAAGCAGGGGAGCTGCGCGACATTTTCGGGCCGGAGAACTTCTATGTCGAAGTCATGGATCACGGCATCGAATTTGAACGACGCACACGCAATGACCTGCTCAAATTGGCCAAGCTCATGAATGCTCCACTGGTAGCGACCAACGATGCGCACTACGTGAAAAAAGAAGACCGCGATGTGCAGGACGCGTTATTGTGCATCAACTCGGGTGCCAAGCTGGCTGACCAGGACCGCTTCAAATTCGACGGTGACGGCTACTATATCCGCTCCAGCGAAGACATGCGTCGCACCTGGGCTGAACTGCCCGAAGCATGCGACACCACCTTGGACATTGCTGAACGCTGCGACGTGCACTTCACCACCACCAAAGAGGGCGCCAACTACATGCCCGATTTCCCCGTGCCCGAGGGCGAAGACAAAACATCGTGGTTCATCAAGGAAGTTGAACGAGGGCTGGCCGACCGTTTCCCGGACGGCGTTCCTGATGACGTGCGTAAACAGGCTGAATACGAAGAAGACGTCATTATCTCGATGGGGTTCCCCGGCTACTTCCTGACGGTGGCGGACTACATCAACTGGGCCAAGCATCAGGGCATCCGCGTGGGGCCTGGCCGAGGCTCCGGTGCTGGCTCCATGGTGGCCTACGCGATGCGTATCACCGAGCTGAACCCAATGGAACACGGCCTGATTTTCGAACGCTTCCTCAACCCCGAGCGCGTCTCCATGCCTGACTTCGATGTGGACTTCGACGAACGTCGCCGCGACGAAGTGATCGAATACGTGAAACGTAAATACGGCGAAGACCGGATCAGTCAGGTCGTCACCTTCGGACGAATCATGACGAAACAGGCACTGAAGGACTCAGCACGACTGCTCGGCTACGACTTCAAGACAGGCGAGCAGCTCACCAAGGCACTGCCCCCGGCAGTGATGGGCAAGAACATTTCAGTGCACGGCATTTTCGACAAGGAAGACAAGCGCTACGGCGAGGCAGCGGAGTTCCGTAAATACTACGAGGAAAATCCGCAGACTCACGACATCGTCAACCTGGCGATGGGACTGGAAGGACTGACACGACAATGGGGTGTCCATGCATGCGCGGTGATCATGTCCTCGCATACGCTGACCGACATCATTCCGATCATGAAGCGCCTCGCTGACGGCGCGATCATTACGCAGTTCGACTATCCCACGTGTGAAGCGCTGGGGTTGCTGAAGATGGACTTCCTGGGACTGCGAAACCTCACGGTCCTGTCAGACGCCCTCGAAAATATCAGGCTGAACAACAAGGATGTCCCGGACCTTGATCAGTTGCCGCTCAACGACCCGGCAACCTACGACCTGTTGGCACGCGGCGACACGCTCGGCGTGTTCCAGCTGGATGGCTCGGGGATGCGAGAACTTCTCAAACTGATGCGCCCCGACAACTTTGAAGATATTTCCGCTGTGGGCGCGTTGTACCGGCCCGGCCCGATGGGCGCAGACTCGCACACGAACTACGCTCTGCGTAAGAACGGGCGTCAGGAAATCACTCCCATTCACCCTGAACTTGCTGAGCCGCTCAAAGACATTCTGGGCACTACGTACGGGCTGATCGTCTACCAGGAACAGGTCATGCAGATCGCGCAGAAACTGGCCGGATACTCACTGGGTCAGGCAGATATGCTCCGACGCGCGATGGGTAAGAAGAAGAAAAAGATTCTGGACCAGGAGTTCGGACCGTTCTCGCAGGGGATGCGCGAACATGGCTATTCCGATGATGCGGTGAAAACACTGTGGGATATTCTGGTTCCGTTCTCGAACTACGCGTTCAACAAGGCGCACTCGGCGGCGTACGGATTGGTGTCGTACTGGACTGCCTACCTCAAGGCGAATTTTCCCACTGAATACATGGCCGCATTGCTGACCTCGACCAAAGACAACAAGGATCGGCGAGCCTTGTACCTGGCTGAATGTCGTCACATGGATATCACCGTTTTGCCCCCCGACGTCAACGCTTCGATGGGCACGTTCGCGCCAGATGGGTCGAACATCCGTTTTGGCCTGTCTGCGATCCAGAACGTCGGCGCGAACGTGGTGGACGGTATCGTGCAGGCGCGCTCGGAAAAAGGCGCGTATACCTCCTTCCAGGACCTCCTGGACAAGGTACCTGCCACCGTGTGCAATAAGCGCACCATCCAGTCACTCATTAAGGCCGGCGCCTTCGACTCTCTGGGGAAGAACCGGCGCTCCCTGCTGTCCCGCTGCGACGAGGCCGTCGACGCGGTCACCGACCTGAAACGCAATGAGGCCATCGGCCAGTTCGACCTGTTTGCCGCCATGGGTGGAGCAGCAGCACCTGAACAGTCCTCCCTCACGGTCGAAATCCCTGACCTGCCCGAATTCGATAAGCGGCACAAACTGGCCGATGAACGCGAAATGCTTGGCCTGTATGTCTCCGACCATCCACTGCGCGGTGTGGAAGCGGCGCTGCGCCGATACCAGGACATCGACATCGCCGCGATCGTCTCCTCCGAAGAAGCCATGGCGGACCGCAAGGTGCGCGTCGCAGGACTGGTGTCGTCGGTTCAAATGAAGGTCACCAAGCAGGGCAACCAGTGGGCGATCGCAACGGTGGAAGACCTCAGCGCTTCCATCGAAGTGCTTTTCTTCCCTCGCTCGTTCGAAACAATTCAGTCCTACCTGGCTACCGACACGATCGTCCAGGTCGAGGGGCGCGTCACCCAGCGTGATGAGAACGTCGAACTGATCGGTCAGGCCATGACGTTGCTGGATCTGCGTGACGATCAGGACTCCCCGCTGGACCTGCAGATGACTCCTGGCCGATGCACTCGCTCAATGCTGACCGAACTCAAAGACGTGCTGGAAGCTTTCCCAGGCGAATCACCTGTGCGCATCCACTTGCGCCAAGGCGGGCGCGTCACAATCGTCGAAGTTGACCCGAAGTACCGCGTCGAAAAATCCAGCGCATTTTTCAGCCAGGTCAAGGCCGTGGTCGGAGCAGACGGAGTGATGACCTCCTGAGTTAGGCTAAGAGTTATGAAACGCATGGATCTTCGCGGCACCAGTGCCACCACAGATGCAATCCGCCGTCAACTGCCACGAGCTGCATTCGACATCACCGCAGCCGTCGAGGCTGTCACGCCGATTATCGACAGCGTCATCCACGAGGGTGCGAGCGCCATCAAGGACTGTGCCGAGCGTTTCGACCATGTGCGTCCCGATCGCCTGAAGGTACCGGCCGACCAGATCCGTGCCGCCCTCGATGGACTTGACCCTGCGGTGCGCGGCGCGCTGGAAGTGTCGATCGAGCATAACCGCACCGGCCACGCTGTCCAGCTGCCCACCACGCAACCCGCCACCATCATTCCCGGCGGCACGATTACCCAGCGGTGGGTACCAGTGCAGCGCGCCGGTGTCTACGTCCCAGGTGGCTTGGCTGTCTACCCCTCCTCAGTTGTGATGAACGTGGTGTGCGCGCAGGTCGCCGGCGTCAGCTCAATCGCCCTGGCTTCACCGCCGCAACGCGAGTTCGGCGGACTGCCGCACCCGACAATCCTTGCAGCGTGCGCACTGCTGGGCGTGGACGACGTGTGGGCAATGGGTGGTGCGCAGGCAATCGCCGGCCTTGCCTACGGATTTGACGACGAGGGCGACGTGTGTGAACCGGTTGATGTCGTAGCAGGACCGGGCAACATTTATGTGGCCGCAGCTAAGCGGGTGGTGTCTGCTCACGTGGGGATCGATGCGGAAGCGGGAACCACTGAAATAGCGATCCTTGCCGATGGTGATGCTCACCCCGCTTTCGTTGCCGCTGACTTGATCAGCCAGGCGGAGCATGATCCTGCTGCCGCATCTGTTCTGATCACAGACAGTGAGCCGCTTGCGGATGCAGTGGAAGCTGAGATTCAGCGGCTGGCACCGCTGACCGCGCACACCGAACGCATTATGACGGCGCTGAGCGGACCGCAGTCGGGCATCGTCCTCGTCGATGATCTGGATGCTGGGCTGCGCGTTGTGGATGCGTATGCTCCCGAACATCTCGAAGTACAGACTGAGAATGCTGCCGAAGTAGCGCTGCGCGTGCGCAACGCAGGTGCCATTTTTGTCGGCCCGTACACGCCGGTACCGCTGGGCGACTACGTTGCAGGCTCCAACCACGTCCTGCCCACAGGAGGCACCGCCCGCTACGCTGCCGGACTGAACGTGGGACAGTATCTGCGCAGCCAGCAGGTCGTTGAGTATTCACGCGATGCGCTCGAAGCGCTCACCGATGACCTCAACACGCTGGCATGTGCCGAAGACCTGCCGGCACACGGAGCAGCCGCGCTGATCCGACGCGAGGAAGGCGGACGCAATGACTGATTTACGTTTGCCGCTGCGCCCTGAACTTGCGGGGCTGAGCCCGTATGGCGCGCCCCAACTGGATGTGCCCGTACGCCTGAACGTCAATGAGAATCCGTGGGCGCCTTCTGACGAGCTGGTTGACGATATCGCGCGCTCAGTGGCTCGCGCCGCCAGCGGGCTGAACCGCTACCCGGATCGCGATTTTCTGGAACTGCGTGGGGAACTGGCACGATATCTGGCTGACGAAAGCGGTGTAAGTGTTCCGCCCGAACATGTATGGGCAGCCAACGGTTCCAACGAAGTCATGACCCAGATTCTGCAGGCATTCGCCGGCACGTCACGGACCGTCGTTTCATGTGCCCCGACATACTCGATGTATCACGAGTACGCGCGCGACACGTGCTCACGGTGGGTCACGTGTGATCGGCACGAGGATTTTTCCATCGACCTGGATGCCCTGCGCGACCTGCTCGAAACTGAGCATCCGGCAGTCGTTCTGCTGGCCAGTCCGAACAATCCCACCGGAACAGCACTGTCACTTGACGACATCCGCTCCCTGGCTGACGACACACGATTCAGCGGGCCTGTCGGGCCGGACGGACAGCCCACAGCGAGCCTGCTGGTCATCGATGAAGCGTACGCGGAATTCAGGCGTGCGGGGACATCCTCGGCACTCGAACTCGTTGAGCAGAATCCGCACGTGGTTGTCTCCCGCACCATGTCGAAAGCATTTGGAATGGCGGGGTTGCGTCTGGGATACATGGTGGCCTGCCAGGACGTCATTGACGCGATCATGCTGGTGCGCTTGCCCTACCATCTGTCAGCCATCACGCAAGCAGCAGCACTGGCGGCGCTGCGTCACCGTGAAAGCCTCATGCAGCAGGTCGCCGACCTGCGTGACAGTCGGGACGCCCTCGCGCACTGGCTGGAATCACGAGGGCTGCAGGTGGCTCAATCTGACGCGAACTTCATTTTCTTTGGACGTTTCGATAACCGGCAGGACATCTTTGACAAGCTCCTGGAGCGGGGCGTGTTGATCCGCGTCGTCGGCCCTGACGGCTGGCTGCGGGTCAGCGTAGGGACACCTGAGGAAAACCAGCAATTCATGACGGCACTGGAGGAGGTTCTCTCATGAACGCGCGAACTGCGACAATTGACCGCGAAACATCAGAGTCAACAATTCACCTGGAAGTGAATCTTGACGGCAGCGGCGTGACCAACATTTCGACTGGTGTGCCGTTCTACGACCATATGCTCACCGCATTTGGGCGTCACTCCCTGATTGACCTGACTGTTCAGGCGCGCGGGGATGTGGACGTGGACGTGCACCACACTGTCGAAGACACCGCGATCTGCCTGGGCCAGGCCATCAAGTTGGCGCTTGGTGACAAGGCAGGAATCCGCCGTTTCGCAGATGCTACGGTGCCCCTGGATGAAGCCCTCGCTCATGCTGTTGTGGACATTTCAGGGCGGCCGTACCTCGTGCACGAGGGCGAGCCGGCCGGCCAGGAATACCACCTCATTGGCGGGCACTTCACCGGCTCCATGACACGACACGTGTTTGAGTCGCTGGCCTATAACGCCGGAATCTGTCTGCATGTGCGTCTGCTTGCCGGTCGCGACCCGCACCACATTGTGGAAGCGCAGTTCAAGGCACTTGCCCGCGCGATGCGCGGCGCTGTTGAACCGGATCCACGGGTGAGTGGCATTCCGTCTACCAAAGGAGCACTGTAATGGTCCAGGATGTTCCTCAGCGTCCTGACGATGAGGACATTGACGCTAAGTTCGCGGGAATCGTTGCGGACTTCGAGCGCTCAAGCGCACCTGCCGAACGACATGACCTGGACACTCCGGTTGATGAATCCTTGCACCTGGAAGGTGGATCCCTGTCGGTCGCATTGGTGCTCACACCGATTCCGTCAGCCGAGGCGCTGCACAAACTCCTGCAGCTGGCCGGGCTTTCCGTCCACGTCGTCCCGATTAAGCCGTGGACCGCGATTTGGCTGAAAGTTGATTCCAATCAGCCGATGACCGAGGAAGACGAGTTGGCCTCACTGATGGGCAAGTGCCGCTCCATGCCACCCGAAGTGGATCAGGTGGCACGACTGACCTCGCGCCTGTCCAAGCTGGGCTCCGTGGCAATCATGTCGTGGCTGGTTGAAGGTGACGAGGAAGATGTGGAGCCGGGTGTATCCGGACAGATCAGTGCACGCCGATACGTGTCGGGCGAGCCGGAAGACGATATTCCAGCTGGCGTGCTGATCGGATCAATGCCGGTGGCCCTTGAAGACCTGCTGCTGGGCAGAACCACCCCGGATGACTACAACGGGTCGGTCGCACCTGATGGCACATGCCTGAAGCGACCACGCGGCCCATTAGGGTGGTTCAGAAAACCATGAGCATGATGCAGCGACGCCCTCGAATCGTCGTCTTGAAATTCGGGTCAGGCAACGTGCGCTCAGCGTGCAGTGCGCTGGAACGAGCCGGTGCCGACGTCTCACTGAGCGCCGATCCGCAGGAAGTCAGCGAAGCTCACGGCCTGGTGGTGCCAGGTGTGGGAGCATTCATCACGGTGATGGACCAGCTGCGCGCAGTGCAAGGCCTGAGGATGATTGAACGCCGGATCGCAGGTGCAAGGCCCGTGCTGGGAATCTGCGTCGGGCTGCAGATCATGTTCGACCGCTCCACTGAAAAGGGCACGACCGAGGGCCTGGGGCAGTGGGACGGAACCGTGGACCGTCTGGACGCGCCCATCATTCCACACATGGGGTGGACACAGGTTGAAGCCGCATCCGACACGACACTGTTCGACGGACTGGATGAGGAGTACTTCTACTTCGTGCATTCCTACGCCGTGATGGATGATCCGGCTCAGACATCTCGCCCTCGCACCGCAGCTGCTCCGCAGACGAGCTGGGCAACCTACGGTCAGCGCTTTGTCGCAGCCGTGGAAGACGGAGCGCTGAGCGCCACACAGTTCCACCCCGAAAAATCTGGTGCCGCCGGCTTGAAGCTGCTGCAGAATTGGTTGGCGACCACCGTGTCTGACTAAAACCGCTCTATCTGACTTGAAAAGGTGACTGATGGATACTCCGTTGATTCTTCTGCCTGCCGTTGACGTGGTTGAGGGGCAAGCAGTGCGCTTGCGCCAGGGTGAGGCAGGAACGGAAACACAGTACGGCGCACCCCTGGAAGCTGCACAGGCGTTCACCCACGCAGGCGCCGCGTGGCTGCACCTGGTTGACCTAGATGCCGCTTTTGGACGCGGATCCAATATCGACCTGCTGGCTGATGTCGTACGTCAGATCCCGCTGCACGTTGAACTGTCAGGCGGCATCCGTGATGACGCCTCACTTCAGCGCGCCCTGGCCACCGGTGCACGCCGCATCAATATCGGCACGGCAGCGCTGGAAGACCCCGAATGGACCGAATCGATTATCCAGCGTTACGGCGATCAGGTTGCCGTGGGCCTGGATGTGCGCGGTGAGACTCTGGCAGCACGAGGCTGGACGAAACCAGGTGGAAATGTCTGGAAGGTCCTGGAGCGTCTGAACGAGGCTGGCTGTGCCCGATACGTGGTCACCGATGTGGCGCGTGACGGCATGATGCAGGGGCCGAATATTGATCTGCTCCGTGCCGTATGTGAACGTACCGATGCGCCGGTTGTCGCCTCGGGCGGTGTGTCCAGCATTGACGATATTCGAGCCCTGCGTGAACTGACGTCGATCGGCCTGGAAGGTGCAATCATTGGTAAAGCCCTGTACGCCGGGGCGTTCACGTTGGAAGAGGCGCTGGAAGCGGCCGGCCCTCAGCAGTCATGATGGAACTGAGCGATGAGCAACGCGACAAGATTGCGCAGCGCCTGACACTGCACACCGACTCATCGGATCGTGGCCAGACGTTGCCGTTGACGCGTCACGCACTTGGACTGCCAGCCGGTACCCGCAGCGAGCAGGGCGAGCGCCTCGAACAGCTTGTTCACGCACTGAGCAGTGAGCGCGTCATTATTCCAGTTGTCCTCAATGGCGGAAACTCTGACAACCACGTGGAGTTCACCAGGGCGGAAACACCTGAAGGCCCGGCATTGGCCGTGTTCACGTCAACGGATGAGCTTGCAGCGTTTGACCCACAGGCACGCCCATTGCCTGTCTCAACGCGCCTTGCCGCGTTGAGCGCCCTCGTCGAAACCCGAGGGCTGATAGTGGCCGATCCGCGCGGTGCGAATATCGTGATCCCGCGCCCCGCGTGCAATTCGCTGTCAGTGGGGGACAGGTGGCTGCCCGCGTGGAAAGATCGCGAGCTTGCCGCCGGTCTGCTGCGCATCATTATGGACGAGGGTGTCCGATGCGTGGTCGATGTGCGTATCCATCATGGAGGCGGCAGTCGCGTCATCGTCGAGCTGTGCGCGGCCGCCGGTGGTGATGAGCGAGCGGTCCGACGCGAATTGTCGCGCGCAATCAACTGCATTCACGGCAGTGATCGCCTCAAAGCTGCGGCTGACCAGATCGTGATCGCGCCAACGTGGGTTCAGGCGGTATAGCTGTTAATCCTGAACGTGGTCTCTTACGATGATCGTAACTTGTCGCGACGCAGGTAAGGAGATCAGCCGATGTTGCAGCACGCACCGAATTCCGCCCCATTTCAGTTATCCAACCTCCCGGTCACGACACCCAGGAAGAAAACCGGCCTGATTATTGGCATCGTATGTGCAGTGGCCGCTGTGGTGGCCGTGGCTGTCATTGTGATGGTGATGATGGCCCGCCCGTCGCAATCCGACAACCCTGAGGCGTTTGTTCGCCAGTACATTGAGCATCTTGCCGCCGGACAGGAATATGAAGTGGAAATCGGGGTGAGCCGGCCCGTTGGTGACGATACCTGGCAGATCACCAGGTCGCTGGCTACGACTGTCGTATTTCCTTCCGGATTCGCCGATCAGGATCTGACTGTGGCACCTGACGACAGTGATCAATACTCTCCGGAGTCGGTTGTTGAGTGGGAGCCGGAACTGACCGAGCAATTCACTGCGGCTTTTGTTGACCGCGCGAACGCTTTCCTGCACGAATGTCTGGAAGAGCGCGACAATCCTGATGAAGAGTGCGGATTCATTTATGCTGTCTACACAGACGGGCAATCAGAATCAGCCACTCTCAATGGAGAACTGACCACTGCCAGCCCCGCCGACAACCAGCTTGTGTCGATGGCACACTCCACGGGGATTCCGGACATGCAAACAGACGTGACGAGCGTGACACTCCATTTCAGGGATGACGGGCTCAACTTACCAGACAAGGAGCAAAAACTCGCCGTCCAGGGCACGGTCGAATTATCGAAGGAATCAAATCCTGTTTTCCATATGAGGATCGTGACTCCTGAGGACTGAAGCGGGAAGATTGTTGTCAAAATGTTGCCTTAAAAGGATGCCTACGCAGCCCAGAGCTTCAACTCTGCAGTGATGGAGGCGATTCCCCTCACGAGGATGAGCTCGAGATGGTCGGAGCCGTTACTTTTGATGACAGTGGAGCCCCTGCATACTCGTTCGACTTCCCCTTCCAGTTCTGAAAGCGGGCGCGATCGGCCATTTCACGATGAAAGTTGACTAGGATAGAAGCGCTTTCATGCGCTAAATCTTTTTATCGGGAGTATGGCACTATGTCCGAAAATGCGAATGGCAACGACCTGAATTCACACTCCGAAACTCAGGGGAGTGCTGACTCGTATATGCCTCCGCCACCACCGCCCGCTGATTCGCCAGAACCGCAGCAGGGGCAGGCACAGCAATACGCGCAAGCGACGCAGCAACCGCAGCAATATGCCCAGCAGCAGTACTATCAGCAGCCCAACCCGCAACAGTACTCGCCGCAACCACAGCCGCAGTTTGCTGCGATGGCTTCTGGCGCCGGGTCTTCCTACGCAGCGACCACGACTAAGTCCTCGTCCGGCAAGACTGTCCGCATCGTGTTGGTGGTCATCGGCGTACTGATGGCACTCGCGTTGATCGGGACAATCGCTTTCTACATCCTCAACAGCACGCGGACCCCTGAAAAAGCTGCTGAAGAATACCTGGGATATCTTGCAGCGGGTGACGCGAATGCTGCATCGCAGATGGTGGACCCAGGCAAACCCAATAATCAACGAGCGTTTCTGACAAACGAAGCAATGGCCGGCGCGACCGCGCGAATCGAAAACTTCTCGGTGACGCGAACTGATTCCGGCAGTGATGACTATTCACTCAGCTCCGACAAGCCGCGTGGAGTAATGCTGGATGTCGAATACTACCTTGATGGGCAAGTCGTCGATACGACACTTCAGGTCACCCCTGCCCAGCCCACCTTCCTCGTTCTCAAGAACTGGAAGATTGACGACACACTGGCCACAGAGATCACCCTCCAGCCAGGCACTTTTGACTCGGTCACCATCGGCTCTCAAAGCGTTCCGATCACGAACGATGATCAGAACTCCCAGGAGTATCAGACGTTTTACCTGTACCCCGGAATCTACCCAGCGCAGGCATCCTACGGATCCAATGAGTATGTGAACTATCCCGACAAGAGCCTGATCGTGGGGGGCCCGGAGTCATCCTCGACGCTCTGGTGGGACGCCCCCGAACCGACCGAAAAACTGCAGACACTGATGCTTGATCGGGCCAAGGAATTCGTGGAAAGCTGTGCCTCCCTCGACGGTGGAAACCTGAATGAAGCATGCCCCAGCGGCGTGCAGAGCACCAAACTCGCTGTTCTGGAAGTGACCAAACTGCCCACCACCCTCGAAGACGTCTCCGCATTTGAGTTCGTCACGGATAAGGCCACGATCAAGACCCAGACAAATCCGACCGAATTCAACAAGAACCCCTCACCGGACAACGTTGAATTCCGTGTGTCAGGCCAGGTGACATTCCCCGAGGGAAGCACTGAACCAGAAATCACTGAACTGAGATCGTCAGGATCGTGGTGGTAAACCGCGGGTGATTCGCATATCACCGCATCTCGGTGACGAAGGCCCTGTGTGTGACCAGATGTTGCACGCGGGGCCTTCCACATCTGGCAGTGTGAGGCACCCCATGACGATCCTGCCTAATCTCGCTGGATTTGTCTTCGACGGCAGTGATACAGTAGCTGTCGATTGTCCGGGTACCGTACCCGGGACGTAAGCGGAGATACTCCCACCTTGATTCCCGCCTCAGGGGATCGGGTTCCTGGCTTGAGCCGATGCTGCATGCAGTATCGCTGTGGCCACGTGGTGTCAGTCTCCGTTGCGTTGCGCACGGAGATTTTTTCGTGATGCACCACCATGGAAGGAGCCACCCATCAGCGAGCCTCGGATCAATGAGCGCATCAAAGTAAACGAAGTACGTCTTGTCGGCCCATCGGGAGAACAAGTCGGAGTCGTGCGCGTCGAAGACGCATTGCGTCTGGCAGACGAAGCAGGCCTCGACCTCGTTGAAGTGGCACCCAACGCGAAACCTCCAGTAGCCAAATTGATGGACTACGGCAAGTACAAGTACGAAGCCGCACAGAAAGCGCGCGACGCGCGACGCAACCAGGCAAACACCCAGCTCAAAGAGATCCGTTTCCGCCTGAAGATTGATGACCACGACTTCAACGTGAAGAAGAACCACGTGGAGCGTTTCCTGAACCAGGGAGACAAAGTCAAGGTCATGATCATGTTCCGCGGACGCGAGCAGTCTCGCCCCGAAGCGGGAGTTCGTTTGCTGGAACGTCTGGCAGAAGAGGTCGGTGACATGGCGACGGTCGAATCCGTCCCACGTCAGGATGGCCGCAATATGACGATGGTGCTCGCCCCAACGCGACGCAAGTCAGAAGCAATGAGCGAACAACGCCGCCGCCGCAAGGCTGAGCGCGAAGCCCGCCGTGACAAGCAGGCAGAACGTTCCAGCAAGGAGCAAGCTCGCAGCGCCAGGAACGCTGAAAGCGCGGAACAGTAGCTACTTTCTTGGCACCAGTGCCAAGAGGTGTTGAAGGTTAGGAAACGACACTATGTCAAAAGGAAAGAACAAGACGCACTCAGGAACCAAGAAGCGCTTCCGCGTGACCGGTTCCGGCAAAATCATGCGTGAACGTGCTGGTAAGCGTCACCTGCTCGAGCACAAGTCTTCACGCCGTACTCGCCGCCTCTCCCGTGACCAGGTGCTGGCACCTGCAGATGCGAAGCGAGTTCGTACCCTGCTGGGTAAGTGATAGCGAAGACTTGTAGGTAAGGAGATAACAACATGGCACGTGTGAAAAGGTCTGTCAACGCCCGCAAGAAGCGTCGCACCACACTTGATCGCGCATCCGGATACCGTGGGCAGCGCTCACGCCTGTACCGTAAGGCAAAAGAGCAGGTCACTCACTCTTTCGTATACAGCTACCGTGACCGTAAGCGCCGCAAGGGTGACTTCCGTCGCCTGTGGATCCAGCGCATCAACGCTGCCGCACGCGCAAACGGCATGACGTACAACCGCCTCATTCAGGGTCTGAACCTTGCCGGCATCGAAATCGATCGCCGCATGCTGGCCGACCTGGCAGTCAACGACGCAAACGCCTTCGCAGCAATTGTGAAGACTGCCCGTGAAGCGCTGCCCGAAGACGTCAACGCCCCCAAGGCATCCTGATTGACTCACAATTTTCATCCTGAGCGCCCGCCTGTGATGGACAACCCGCGTGCCGACCGCGTGCGAACAGTCCGTTCACTCGGCGGGCGCTCAGCACAATCACGCACCGGACTCCTCCTGGTTGAAGGCCCAGGAGCAGTCCTCGAACTGGTGACATGGCGCCCCGAGTGCGTCACCGACGTCTACGTCACCGAACGAGTCGAGGAATCCCAGCCAGAAATCATGGAGCAGGCCCGCCAGGCCACGCGGTGGGTTCACCGCGTCACCGACGAGGTTGCTCACGCGATGTCCCCTGACTGTCAGGGCGTCATCGCGGTCGCTCGACGCGACGCGATTGTTACGCAGATGCCGAGCGTTGACACACTGGCAGTGATCCTTGCGCGCATCCAAGACCCCGGCAACGTCGGTACGCTGATCCGCACGGCCGATGCGATGGGTGCGCAGTGCGTCCTGACCACGGTGGGCACCGCTGACGTTCGCAGCCCGAAAGTGATCCGCTCAACAGCGGGATCAGTGTTCCACCTGCCGATCATGTCAGGCCTGACTTTCGATGCGGCGATCGAGCGCGCTCGCACCTGGGGTGCACTCGTCCTTGGGACGTCCGGAGGCCACGGATCTGTCAGCCTTCTCGACATTGACGAGGGCGACTCGCCGCTCCTTTCCCGCACACACGCATGGGTTTTCGGCAATGAAGCGCGAGGCCTGTCACCCGATGAAATGCGTCAGTGCGACCATCTGGTGCGCATCCCGATGGCAGGGAAAGCTGAATCTTTGAATGTGGCCTCGGCGGCAGCAATGTGTCTGTATGCGTCAGCACGCTCACGTACACTGACAGCATGAAGGTCCGAGACTGTGATGAAGGCGACCTGATCGCCCGTTTTGTCAATGTTCTTCCCCAGGGTGAGCGCACCATCGTCGGTTCAGGTGATGACTGCGCGCTGATCTCCTGCCCTGAACCCTCATTCCTGGTGACCACCGATACATTGGTCGGAGAGAGTCACTTTCTGAAAGCCTGGTCCACCGGCGCTGAAATAGGTGCGCGGGCTGCGGCCCAGAATCTGGCAGACATCGCTGCGATGGGTGGGCGCACTAGCGCGCTTGTGGTGTCCCTTGTTCTGCGTGGTGACTACGACGTTGACTGGCTTGTGGACATGGTGCAGGCCTTCGGTCAGCGTGCCCGTGAAGCGGGCGCAGGCGTGGTCGGCGGCGACCTGACCGGGGGAGAGGAACTGATCATTTCAGTCACCGCACACGGGTGGGTCGATGGGCCTCCCGTCCTGCGTTCAGGTGCACGACCCGGTGACATCGTAGCGATAGCGGGTACGTTAGGGCGTTCCGGCGCAGGCCTGGAATTGCTGTCACGCCGCATCGTTGACCCCTCACTTCATGACGATATCCTGCTGGGAGATTTCGCTGAAGCGGTGAGGATTTACCGTGCGCCCGAGCCTCCGCTGGAAGCCGGTCCGATTGCCGCTCGCCACTATGCCCACGCCATGATGGATGTGTCCGACGGGCTGGTGCGTGACGGAGGCAGGATGGCACGCGCGTCGGAGGTGATGCTCGAAATTGATTCGTCCCTGCTGGCCGATGACGTCGAGGCGCTGGATGCTGCTGCACAGGCATGCGGACATCACGCTATGGAGTGGGTCCTTTTCGGCGGTGAGGATCATCCGATGTTGGCTACTTTCCCGCCTCAGGTTGTGTTGCCCTCACCGTTCAGGGCAATTGGCGTGGTCGGAGCAGTGAGCCCGGGAGATCAACCTGGGATTCGTCTTGATGGGCAGCGGCTGAGTGGTGGCTTCGACCATTTCCGTCAAGACAATAGTTAAACCGATACACTAGGGCTACGTGTAACCTGTCAATACGCTAGTGAGGGGACTTCATGAGCAACGAAAACGTTCATGACAGCAACCAGGACGCTCCAGTCCAGGGATCGCAACCAAGTGAGCCTGTGACCGAGCCGGAAGCCGCCGAAGAACAGCCACTCAGTCAGCCGGAGCAACCTGCGCAGCAGCCGCAGTTTCAGCAACCAGTTGCTGACCAGTCGCAGGTGCAGCAGGGCCAGCAATATGCTCAACAGCCCATGCAACAGCCGCAGTACC
>OBZN01000270.1_pt1 | contig 26061 bp, 29 predicted proteins | sample 1476951 | NCBI WGS metagenome assembly OBZN01 (sample SAMEA2580246, study PRJEB22360) | human gut metagenome | biome: human gut; feature: human-associated habitat; material: faeces | place: Denmark | collected 2008/2010
TCGGGCGATGCCACGCTCCTGGGCCGCCTGCCGCTCTCGGAGCGGGAGGAAAAGGCGAAAATGCTCATTGCCACAGACTACGCCCGCAAGATGTCGCTCGATATGCGTATGATAGACCCCGAACTATACAGCGACCACGTGGACAACAAGGCGAGCCACTGCGCCCGTATGATTGCCGGTTACTACCGCCGTTTCGAGGCGTACAAAGGTACGCAGTTCGTATTCTCCGACCTGGGAACCTACAAACCCGGAGCGGGGTGGAACGTCTATTCCGAGATACGGCGTAAACTCGCGGAGGATTACGGCATACCCCAAAGCGAGGTGCGGTTCATCCAGGAGGCGACCTCGGAAAAAGCGCGCAAGGAGATGATCGCCGGTATGAACGCCGGGAAAATCCGCGTACTCTTCGGATCGACCGAGATGCTCGGGACGGGAGTGAACGCGCAGAAACGCTGCGTGGCGATACACCACCTGGACTGCCCCTGGCGTCCCAGCGACCTGGAGCAGCGTGACGGGCGGGGAATACGCACCGGGAACGAGATCGCCAAACTCCATGCCGACAACAAGGTGGACGTGATATTATACGCCGTCGAGAAGTCGCTCGACGCCTACAAGTTCGGGCTGTTGCACAACAAGCAACTGTTCATCCGCCAGCTCAAGACCAACAACATGGGAAGCCGTACCATCGACGAGGGAGCCATCGACGAGAAGAGCGGCATGAATTTTTCCGAGTATGTCGCCGTCCTCTCGGGAAATACAGACCTGCTGGACAAGGCCCGCCTGGAGAAGAAGATCGCCACGCTCGAAAGCGAACGCCAGGCATTCGTGCGCGGCAAATCATCGAGCCGCTACAAGTTGGAGCAGATCACGGAGAAGATAGAGAAGAACAACGACCTGATACGGCGTATCGGCAAGGATCTGGAACACTTCAAGGCCCGCGTCGAGTTCAACGAGGACGGTTCGTACCGCAATCCCGTGAAACTGAACGGGCTGGAAACCTCCGACCCCAAGCTCATCGGGAAACAGCTCAACCGTATCGCCGAAACGGCACGCACGCTCGACAGGCTCGAACCTATCGGGAGCCTCTACGGGTTCGAGCTGCTCGTCCAGAGCGAAACGACCGAGAAAGACGGGCTCGATCTGGTGCAGAACCGTTTTTATGTCCGGGGTGAAGGGGATTATCTATACCAGTACAACTACGGGAATATCGCCTCCGACCCGCGACTGGCGGCGATGAACTTCATCCACGCGCTCGCGACCATCGAGCCGACGTTGGAAAAATTCCGGAAAAAGAATGAGGAACTGGAGAAAGATATTCCTGTCCTGCGGGAAGTGGTGGAAAGTTCCTGGCGCAAAGAACCCGAACTGACGGCCCTGAAAGCTGACCTGACGGAAATAGACCGCAGGATACAGCAAAGCCTCAAACCGATAGAGGAGAGCGAGGGAAAGGAGGCGGAAGAGGATAACGATGTGTGCCGGGAGCGGCATGACACGGCGGAAGAGCTCCCGGGGAAAGATAACACGGCGGCCCGTATTCCTTCCCGGCTGCGGCAGATTGCCGACGCCTCCGGGGGGCGCATCGTGATCGCGGGCGTGGGCAGCCCGCCGGAGAACGGCCCTGCGAAGAAAGGGATCAAGATGTAAACGAAAAGCCGACGGAAGTACAGATTTCCGTCGGCTTTTTTCATATGTCCGTGAGCGTTGTCGTCACACTTCCTGCAAGAGTGTTTGCAGCTCCTCCTGCGTGGGAAGATAGGTCATGTACTGGGCGGCGAAGACCTGCTTTTCATCTTCGGGCAGCGTGTAACGGACGACCGCGTCGTTTTTCTCCGCGCAGAGGACGATACCCACCGGAGGGTTATCCCCGGGATTCATCAACTCACGGGTGTAGTAATTGACATACATCTGCATCTGCCCCAAATCCTGATGGGTCAGCTCCCCGGATTTCAAATCTATTAAAACGAAACAACGGGCCAGGTAATTGTAAAAGACCAGGTCGATGTAGAAATGCTTGTCGTCGAAGGAGATACGCTTCTGTCGCGCGACGAAGGCGAAGCCTTTCCCGAGTTCGAGCATGAAGCGCTGCAAGCGGCTGATGAGCAGTTGCTCCAGATCGGTTTCCAGAAAATGCTCTCCCTGCGGGATACCGAGAAACTCCAGGATATACGGGTCGCGGATGATCTCTTTGGGTTCGACACGCCCGGGTTCGGTACGGGAAATTTCCTCTTTCACGGCTTTCTTGTCTCGGCTGGCCAGCAGGCGGTCATAGAAAAGCGTGTTGATTTGGCGGTCGAGCTGCCGGACACTCCAGTTTTCCTTGACGCACTCGTGCAGGTAAAAATCACGGGCGGCATCGCCCGACACCTTGAGAAGCGTGCGGCAATGCGACCAGCTCAATTTATCACACAGCGTGTGATATTTCGGGTAGCACTGGTAAAACTGCCTCATGTACCGCAGGTTGGTGGCCGTGAACCCGTTTCCGAACTCCGCCACGAGCCGCCTGGAAAGGGTGTTGATGACAGCCTTGCCATATCCGGCACGGTCGGTTCCCTGCTGCTCGTACTCCACTATGTATTTCCCTACCTGCCAGTAAGCCCTCACGAGGGTCGAATTGACATGATGTATCACCTTTGCGCGCGCTTCCTGCAAGATATGGCGCACGTTATGCAGCAGCTCTTCCTCCCCTTTGTCGGCAGGATGTATTTTATCTGTTTCTTTCATTGTTCATTATTATATAGGCTTCCAAGTGCAAACATACTGATTTTACGGCAAATATCGAGCGGTTGCACCGTCTTGTCGTGCCTTATTCCATGTATCTCCGCGTTTTTCCATGACGCCGGACTCTCGGGACAGGGCCTAACCGGAACCGGCAGGACGATCCTTTTTCAGCTTGCGGAAATTACTGAAGTTACGCTCGATGAACCGCAGGACGTCCGATTCCCGGTAGAAGGTCTTGTGATAGATCATCTCGTAAGGCAGCTCTCCCGAGGTGCGGTAACGCTGGAGTGTGCGCTTGCTGATATTGAGCATACGGCACAGGTCGTAATTGTCCAGAAGACGCTCCCCGTCAGGCAGGATGGAAAGCGGTTGCTCCACGTCCCCCGCGCACAGCTTCTCAATACGTTCCAGCCGTTCCGAGAGCCGCTGCATCCATCCGTCGAAATATTCCTTGTCCAGAAACATGGCCTACTCCTTTGGTTGGTTCTTGCGCCGCACGGAACGCTCCTTCAGCACACGGCGGATTTCCGTGAGGGAATAATACAGCTTCCGGTTGATGGCCGAATAGGTGATCACGTGATCCGAGCGGAGGCGTTGAAGGGTACGCCCGCTGATGCCCAGGTAACGGCAGACCTGCTCGCCGTCCATCCATTCGTCGTTTATATACTCCTTATTCCATGCACGCCCCTTTTCAGGGAGAGAGGCGATTGCAGCCTCTATTTTCTCTATACGCCCGACAAGCTCGTTATAGGCTCGCGAACCGATCACTATGATTTTCATACTCCTTTGTTTTTTAGTCTGTTACAAAGGTCGGGCTTATATGGACAGCTTAAAACGAGGTCGGTACGACTTTTTTAATATTACTTTTATTTGTTGATTGTCAAATATTTGCAAACACACAAAAGACATATTTCATTTGATCACGAAAAGTGTACTCGGTATCCGATTAACTAAATCCGCTATAACAAACACATAATCAATAAAATATTCCCTATATATGGATTATGGATAAATAAAACAAAAGACCCGTTTCTCTTTTTAGCAAGAAAAACGGGCTTAAACATAGCCATTTTACCACAAAAACTACATACCCCGACCTCGGTATATAAAAATTTAAGAAACCATTTTGTAAGAATATAATCTATATGCCTAAAGGGATTATTCGTTCTTGTTTTTACCACGATTACGGCTCAAACGGTTCATCCTTTTCAATAACGCCTCTTTTAGACCGTCGAGAAACGGGGTTTGTCGGTTACGAATACGCATATCGCCGAACGTGCGAGAAAAGTTCTTATCCAGCTCAATATTGAATACTGTCTGGATGTATTCTGCCAGTCGAGTGAGCGGGATGTTACCAAATACTTTACGGCTGTCCCACGCGAAGATCTGCTCTACCAGCTCCGTTTTCGTACCGTTCCAAGTCAGTCGGACACGAGGGAGAGATTGTTCCACTTGCCGTTGCTCGAAAACCTCTAATTCTTTGGTCAGGTATTGGATCAGGAATTCATTGGCGAGAATACGAGCCACCTTAAAGTCACAGTTAGTCGAGAACGACGGGTCACGTTCATGATGAAATGATTCCAGGTAAAGGGCTGTATCTATACTACCTCGCAAATAATACATCGAATCCATGTGTGTCAGGCCGGAACGATAATAACGAACAAAATCGGAGCGTTTGGCATTATAGCGGTTGATTGCTTTGATTTCATCAATTAGATAGGCCCTCTGCGATTCGACACCGACCGGACGGTTCATCTCGATATTGTAAATCTTACGGTAATAGATTAAACGATAGAACAGACGAGGTTTGATAACTTTGAAAAACTCTATCTCCTCGGCCTCGTCCCGAAACGTGTACGTGGAGATAAATTCTTTCATCTTTTGGAATGCATCGCCGAGAACGAGAGAGGCTTCGAGTGACTTTTTCAGAATATTCAAGTCTGCCGATTCGATCTTTTTCAGCTTCTTCTCGATTTCTTTTTCCAAATTTAAAACAAATGTATCCATCTATAATTCAATTTTAGATTGCCTTACTATCCATATACTTACCTCGTAAAGTATCCACATCGGCAGAGCGACAAGCGACAGAGTAAAAACATCCGAAGTCGGGGTAATGATTGCCGCCACAACGAGAATGATTATAACGGCATGTTTCCGGTAGCGGCGCATAAAGCCGTCCGAAAGAAATCCCAGTTTGGCGAATAGCCACGAAAGCATAGGAATTTCAAAAACGAGTCCCATTGCAAGACACGTCATCACAAGTGTCGAGATATACGAATCGAGGGTAATGAGATTATCCACATCTCCGCTGACCTGATAAGTCCCCAAAAAGCGGAATGTCAGCGGGAAAATCAGAAAGTAGCTGGTCAATACCCCAAGACCGAACATCACGTAGCCTCCTCCGACCACCCGCGTAACATACCGCCGTTCGTTTTCATAAAGTGCAGGCGATACGAACCGGAACAACTGGTAAAGAATATACGGCGAGGCGCACAACACGCCGGCACATAGTGCAGTCTTCATGTGAATAACGAACTGCTGTGTCAGTCCCGTGTTGATGAGCTGGACAGAGAAAGGTTCGGACAAGCCTCCGCCCCATGCCGCAATCCGATTGAAAAGGCGGTAGGTAATGAATCCGTCGCTCTTGGGGGCGAGTACAACCGAAAAAAGTTGCTCCTTGAAAAAGAACGCCACCACGCCGAACCCGACGGTTACGAGGGTGATCTTTACAATCGCCGCCCGCAACACATCGAGATGGTTCCAAAAGGATTGTTTGTTCTCCGCTGCCATCATCAGTTATTCCTTTTTTTCAGGTTCCGTTTCTATTTCCTGCTTCATTTCATTCATTCCTTCTTTGAATGAACGTACTCCTTTGCCGATTCCTTTCATCAGTTCAGGAATCTTCTTGCCTCCGAAAAACAGCAATACCACGAGTGCGATCAGCAGCACTTCCTGCATGCCGATACCGCCGATAAACAAGGGTGTCATCATTATTGCTTTTAATTTTGGTTATTGTACATTATCGAACGTAAACTCCAAGCGGCTGTCCATCTCATCAAAAATCCCCAAATCAGAGGTTACTTTTCCTATCGGGATAATACGCATGGTAAGTTGTCCCATATTTGGGTCATTGGCTTTCGCGTAAAAGATGGCTATCGTGTTATTGGAAGGGCAATAGGTGATGTCGCCATTCTCGAATCGGAGCTGTCCTTCTTCGGTATGGGTGGGGCGTTGTGGCATGGAACCGTAATATTCGCGGCCACCGTAACGTCCTAAAGTTGCAGTCAGCGGAAATATACCCCTGATTTCATTCGCCAGTGGTGTGTCGAGCCATTCTCCGGTAAAAGTATGTCCGCCGGCAGTAATACGAATCGACTTACCTTGCGGTTCTTCACGCCCGATACCGATTCGTTCGAGCCAGCTCTGCACCCGCGATTCTGCGGAAGGTACATCCGTAGCCTCGATTGCGATTCCGTCAGGGACATTCGCACCGGATGCGGCAGTCTGCACGGAACGATAGCTGCTGCCGGCTCCATATCCGTCATGGGTACAGAATGGCACAACAATCTTGCCCGAAAAATCATAGGCCGAAAGGAATGAAAGTACCGCTTGCGGAACATCGGTTGCCCACACAGGATAACCGATGAAAACCACATCGTATTGATCCATGTTTTCAATGCTGTTTTTAAGTGACGGAAGTGTTCCAGCCGCCTGCTCCGCATGATTCAGATCACGGACATCATCGAACTCCGTCGGATACGGGACGGTCGTTTCTATCAGATGCAAATCTCCGCCGACAGCCGTTTGGATATATCGGGCCACCACCTCGGTTGTACCCCGGTGGGTTCCTTTATCGACAATAATGCTTGCTCCGGTCGAGGCATCCACGTCAGAGGCATAATTCGTGTTCCCCCAACGGCTGAACCAAGCGATCAGGATTTTTCCATTCCCGGGTTTAACCGTTCCCGAACCGTCATCGTTGTCTTCATTGTCCCCCGGATTGTCAGGAGTGTCCGGAGTTTCGGCCTGTGGCTCATCATTCCCTTCGCTGCATCCGGCAAAAGTCATTACCGGAACAAGCAACAATAAACATATGAATAACCGTTTCATCTTTCTTTTCGTTTAATTGATTTCATTCAACCAGTCTGCAATCATCGAGTGGCATCCGGATGTTTGGGATGAACGTATCCACAGGCTCGGAATAAGGAAATTTCCTTCCGGGATAAGTCGTCTGACATCCGACTCAACCCCACTGATTCCACTGCTTGCGCTCGATACTATCAGACCAATGCTTTTCCCTTTCATTTCACTGCCGTGTTGGAACAAGTATGTTTGCAGTGGGGCTGCCATATTGCTCCACCATAGCGGTGCTCCTATGATAATTCTGTCATAATCAGCAATGTTCACATCTACGGATTTGATAGCCGGATAAGAACTCTCGTCATTCGGATTGTTCCGGATAGCCTGAATCAGCGCACTGCCGATAGCGTAATTGTTTGCGGCATAGTCGAGCCCTTCTTCTGCAGGTTCTATTCTTACCGCATCTGCCTCTATTTGTGTTTGCAAATCGGTCACGATGGTATGTACATTGTTCGTGAAACTGTAATACACAATCAGCGTCTTGCCGGTAGGGTTTGGGTTGGGATTGTTGGGGTTTTCCGGATTTTCCGGTTCATTGCCATCATCCGGATTTTCCGGCGTATCCGGGATTTCGGTTTCCGGGCCATCAAGTCCGTTGTCATCGGGAGAGCAGGCGCTCAATCCCACCGCTACAAAAGCGGCAAATAGTAGATACAGAAACTTTTTCATAATGCTTCTCGTTGTTAAAAATTAAATTATTTGTTATTATTCGATAATACCTATTTGTTTGAGCCATTTTGCAACCTCTTCCCGAGAGTTTTCAGCCCGGTTTCCATACACGGCCAAACTGGCGAGTAATGTCGAGTTGGGGCATACCGAACGGATATCGGACACGCTTTGAGCCGTGCCACTGCCTCCATGCGTACAGAAGGGTGCTATGTACTTTCCCGACAAATCGTAGCCTGCCAGAAAGCTCTTCATGGCTGGGGTAAGATGCCCGCCCCAGATGGGGGTTCCGACAATCAGCATGTCGTACTCGTCCATGTTCTCCACCTTTGTTTTCAATTCCGGGCGATAATCGTTCTCCAACTCTCCGGGGGCAATTTGTATTACCTCCTCGTAAGAATCGGAATAAGGAATAACTGTCTCCACTTCCACTATATCGCAACCGACAAGATCGTGTATGTGGTTGGCAACCATTCGGGTATTTCCACCCCATGAGAAATAGACAATGAGAATTTTTCCGGCATCTCCTGAAACCGTATCTCCCGATCCTACAGTTGCCGGTTCTTCACTGCTGCAAGAAACAAGGCTGAATAGCAGCATGGTCATCATAGCCAATAATCCTTTTGCGTTCATATTCATTATGATTTTAATTTTTCTACAATACAAAAGTATGGAAGCCGGAGAAGATAGCCTTTGTTAATCAGCTCAATTAAGTTTGTTGTCAGGCTCAACTGAAAATTCTTTCCAGATAATACTTCTTTCTACCCGTGGCTTCAACAGGTCGAACACATCCATTCCGCACTTTCCAGCAAAGTCGAACAAATTGGCCGCATATCGTTTATCCATATTTATTAAGGTATAAGCGGCTTCTATCGTTTTTAACTGCAATAGTGCTTCCGGCAAAGGTTGCTTCCGGTAAAGGTAAGGGACTAACGACTGGAAGAAACTCTCTATCCCGGGACACGCAGACAAGAGATGCAGGGCCGGAAGAGCTTCCATTGTATGTTTCCGAAACGAGCTGTCCAGTGTTTGGTAAAACTCGCAAAGGAAATGTCTTGGAAACGAAAAGTACAACATCTGACATGGGGCATCCACTTCCGGTTCTGCATAAAGATGCGAGTAACTGTTCCTTCCGATAAAGGCGCAATCTCCCCGGACGATACTCAATGTTTCCCCGCACTGATTCCGCAGATGCAACTGCCCGCTATACAAATAAACCAGCGTGTATCGGGGAAAAAGGTGGCAGGCATGGGAAGCCGCATGAATTGACCAAAAAGAATAAATATCCTGTTCTTCGTTCATGTTCTTTATTATATTGCCGACAATCCGACAAGTGTCGCCGGATTGTCGCGTACCATGTAATTGACTTGTTGCTGCGACAACCCGTTTTCAAGCAACGCGCGGATACAGCGACGCATTCCCTCTACGGGATGCGGCATACCAACTTGACCAAGATCGGTTGTTATAACGCTATGCTCCGGAGCGATACGGGCAAAGCCTGAAAACTCCTTATCGCTCATCCTCTCGAAATCGGGCAATCCCGTACCCGATCCCCACAGATTGGTGATGTAACTATATTCCATCCACGCACCGAGATCAATACACTGTTTGATCTGGTCATGCGTCATTTTCCATATACCGGAATTGGCATGGGTTATGACGCATTTTCTGACTCCGACTTCACGGGCTTTACGAGCCAGCACAATGCTTTCTTCCGGAGAAGAATGCCCGGTGGCGAAAATGATATTCGTCTCAGCACATATTTCCATTACCCGCACGACTTCCGGCAGGACATGCCCATTGTCATCCAACACGGGAATACCCTCTTTTTCCCCATGATACCGGATATTTTGGTAACTGCATCCTGCGTCGGCATCCAGATGCAGCGGCAAAGGTTGTCGGTTGTGGTCACAGCCTTCTCTGCCGCAAACACATTCACTTTATCCCCATGTACGCGGTTCATGCACAGACTACCGAACACCTCAAAACCGGGCAGCTCCTGACGAATCAGATAGGCACGGTCATGGCTACTGAAATCATTAGACTTGAACATCAAGGATTTATAACCGGCGTTATAAGCCGTACGTGCAAACTCCAACTCATTTCCCAAACAGGCTTTGGAATCCGGAGCCGCGTGCAGGTGAATATCGCTGACACCTCTTAACAAGTCATCAGTTTCAAGCGAATCCGAGTGTTCATCAACAGTAAACAACTGTGGTTGTACCTGCGCCGGCAACACTCCCGAAAGTATCATGTATCCTCCTGCTATCAGGGAGTTACGGATAAATTCCCGACGGGATAGGTCATGTTTATTTCTCATCACCTTTGTCATTATTCTGTTTCATAATGCCAAGTTTTTGCAACCATGCTATGACACGATCGAGTGCAGTATCGTATGTACCGCGACGAATCTGTATGCCTTCTAAGACAGTTGATTTAGAACAAAGTGAACGGACAAGCCGATAACTTGCCTCTGCGGAGCTTGTTCCACTTGTACAGAACGGTACGACAGTTTTGCCAGCAAGATCGTGAGTCGTCAAGAAAGAACGGATAGGTGGTGCTGCCGTTTCTACCCAAATAGGATAGCCTATAAACACCATGTCATAAGAAGAGATATTCTCGATTTTTGTTGCCAAAGGAGGGCAATATTCGGATGCCACTTCTTTGCGGACTTGTGCCAACAGTGCGTCATAGTCATCGGTATAAGTATCGACGGTCTTGATTTCCACAAGGTCGCTTTTTACTGTTTCGTGAATGTATCCGGCAATAGTACGGGTGTTTCCCGTATGGGAGAAATAAACGACCAATACCTTTTTATTTCCAGACGGTTCAACAGGTTCTTCCGGTCTTTCTTCAGAAGGCGTGTCTGGTAATTCACTCCGTGGCTCATCAGCAGAACAGCCAGTAGTGACTGACATGAGCCATGCAAAGAGAAATAAGAGTTTCGTTTTCATATTATTATAAATTGGATGTCTATTTTTTTACTGATGAGAATCCCTGTTCCGCCAAAGTCTCTGCTACATTTCCATAATGGAACGGGTGACAGTAAAAGTCCGTTGCCAAGTCAGTCCAGTTTCCTACGCGACTGTTCCACGGGCGTTCTATCAGGTATTTGGCATATCTTCGGTCGTAGGTATCGAGTTTTGCAATCAAATCCGGGTTGTACCTTTCTTCAAAACATACAAGCTCTTTCTGCATACGGGGCTTCAATCCGGGATTTTCTGCCGGATGGCCTATGCAGAGCCCGAGCATGGGAAATACATACTTCGGCAGTTGCAGTTCGCGGATAATTTCCTGTGGATTCTTCCGCACATCACCGATAGGAACTGTGCCAAGGCCCAATGACTCTGCCGCTACGGTAGCCGCTTCGAGGGATATGCCGACCTCATGTGCCCCTACAATTACCGTATCTATGTCCTGCATGACTTCATCGAGTGTCTGCCCTTTCCTTTTGCAATAGCTACACGGTTATAATCAGCACAGAAAATCAGAAATACGGGAGCTTTGGCAATATGCGGCTGGTTGCCGCACAGCTTGCTGAACAGTTTTCTCCGCTCCGCATCCTTGATTGTCACTATGGAAACAAGTTGTAAATTCACCCAATTGGGGGCTGCCTGTACCGCCTTTACAATTACGTCCAGTTCTTCTTTGCTTACCGCTTCGTCCGTATAAGCACGGATGCTGCGGTGCTTCACCATACAATCTATTATGTTATTGATCATAACTATCCCTTTTTAATTGTTTTTATTATCAGTAAGGCATTGCTATCCGTAACGGTTGCCAAACAAATACCTTTCCTTTACGTATGGCGTAACCGAATCCCGGCCATGGTAGATGGTAAGCAAAAAACATTGATTTAGTTTCTGCCATCTTTCCCAATATCTCCTTTCTCGTTTTTATCGCCATCTTATAGTCCGTATCACTATTGTATATCCAGTCCGGATGTTCAAAGGAAATAATCTCCGAATGGACTATGTCAGCTATATGAAACAGTTCTTCATTGCCGGAATAAATCTTAATAATGGAATGTCCCGGCGTATGCCCCGGTACAACAAGCATTTGTAAGCATCCCAGCAAAGTATCTCCATCGTTATACATTCGTAAACGGTTTTTGGCTGCATTTATATTCCTTCTTGCCACTTGTACCAGCATCTGCATATGTGTCTTATCTGTCATGGTACTTTTTGAGAAATCCGGTATATCTGACAACCAGAAAGTGCACTCTTCCTTAGAAATCCACACATCAGCGTTAGGATAAAGCAGCTCCCCGCTTCTCTTATCTGTCAGTCCACCTATATGGTCTGGATGCGCATGAGAGAGTACCACATCTGTCACGTCTTTCGGCGATAAGCCTGCATACGCAAGGTTTTCACCTAAATGCCCGCTGTCATTTCCAAATATACCACCGGCACCAGTGTCTATCAATACCCGTTTGTCCCCCCATTCCAGCAACAAGACATTCATTGCCAAATCTACTTCAACAGGTGAAGAGAAATGATTCTCCAATGTCTTTGCTACTTTCGTTGAATCAATGCGCTGTGCAAATTCTGCCTGTACCGGATTCACAGGCAAGTGCCCATCGGTAATAACCGTGAGTTTAATCTCACCTACAGTCATGGTGTATAATCCAATATGCCCATGTCCGATAGAATTTTGAGCAAATGTGCAAAACCAGACTCCGGGTATGCAAATAAAAATCAAAAATAATCTCTTCATCACTCCTGCTCGATATTATCATTTGATATGCCAACGGTCTGTCCACCGTCTATTACAAGAGCATGACCCACCATAAAGCCTGCCTCCTCGGAACACAACCAAAGTACGGCAGAAACCACTTCCTCCACCTTTCCCAAACGTCCGATAGGCTCTTGTGCAATCATGGCTTTATAACCTTCAGGTGTGCCACCGGAAAAGCGGCGTATCATTTCAGTGTCAATTACCCCCGGACAAACGGCATTGATACGGATACCTTGTGCGGCATAGTCCAAAGCCGCAGATTTGGTAAGCCCAACCACACCGTACTTGGCAGACACATACGTGGAGCCTCCACGGAAACCTGCCACGCCTGAAGTAGAGGACGTATTGACAATAGCACCACCGTTTTCAAGCATCAAAGGAATTTCATACTTCATAGATTTGAATACTCCGAGCAGGTCTATGCTGTTCAGTTTCTCAAATTCTGCTTCCTCGATTTCATGTAGGGGTTGAATTTTATATTCTATACCTGCATTGTTAAATGCGATGTCGAGCTTTCCGAATGTTTCAACCGTTTTGGTAAGGGCATTTTTGATGTCCTCTGACTTGGTTACATCCACAGGCACTGCCAATACCTTGCCTCCGGCTTCTTCCACCAGACGGGCCGTTTCTTGATTTGCTCTTTCCGACAAGTCTGTTACGACTACATTTGCTCCCTCGCGAGCAAATCCTATTGCGACTCCGCGACCCAAGCCACCACCGGCTCCCGTAATGAAGGCCACTTTCCCTTCAAATCTTTTTGTTCTATCCATATAACTATCTTTTTTATGATTTATTAATTATGGTGCAAAGTTAAAGTAAAAGCCCCACGGCATAATTGCTGTGAGGCTCAATGTGTTTTGTTCTGAAGTTCAGAAATAAAATACTCGTCATTAAAACGAGATTTTATTTCTTTTCAAAGGCCTTTTTGAGGAAATCTTCTATTTTATCGAATGGAATGACATCAAGGTTATCGTACAAATCGACGTGATTCGCTCCCGGAATAATCATTAGTTCCTTATTTTCAGTGGTCAGTCGTTTGTAGGCATCTTCGCTGAAGTAGCGGGAATGAGCTTTCTCTCCGTGAATCATCAGCACGGCACTACGGATCTCTCCGATATAGGTGAGCAGCGGCATATTTATGAATGAAAGCACGCTGGTCTTGGAGATTCCCTTGTTGGAGTTGGGAGAACGATGATGATAGCCGCGCTTTGTCTTGTAATAGTCATGGTAATCCTTGACGAATTGTGGCGCATCTTCGGGAACGGGGTCAATCACGCCGCCGTCGAGCTCATTCTCACCTGTTCGGTATGCTTTTGTACGAAAGTCGTTCAGTTGTCGGCGTAGCTCGTAGCGGGCGTCCGCATTATCGTTGGCATCGAAATATCCGTTGGCATTCACCCTGCTCATATCGTACATGGTAGAGGTAACGGTTGCCTTGATACGTGGGTCGTTGGCCGCAGCATTAAGGGCGAACCCGCCCCAGCCGCAGATGCCGAGAATACCGATACGCTCCGAATCGACATCCTCGCGGGTGGTCAGGTAATCGACCGCTGCGCTGAAATCATCGGTGCTGATTTCCGGCGAGGTCAGATAGCGGGGCGTACCGCCGCTCTCGCCATAAAACGAGGGATCGAAAGCGATGGTCAGGAATCCCCGTTCGGCAAGGGTCTGGGCGTAACGTCCCGACACCTGCTCCTTGACCGCCCCGTAAGGGCCGCTCACAGCGATAGCGGGCAAAGTACCTTGCGCATTTTTCGGCTTATACAAGTCTGCTGCAAGCGTGATGCCATAGCGGTTGTGGAAGATAATTTTCGTGTGTTCCACTTTCTCACTCTGCGGAAATGTCTTGTCCCATTCCTGTGTCAAATTCAATGTATCCATATCTATTGATTTTATCTCCTTTTCCTTGTTATTACCGATGCTGCAACTCGTAAAAGCCAGCAACGTCATGATAGCAAATGCTTGTATCTTCATAATCTTCTCGGATTTATATTATTTCATCTTGTAGCGTAACCAGACTATATCCGTCGGCCACTGTTCCACGCTTTCCAGTTTCAGACGGAACGGTTTGCATCCCGTGTCGGCTATACCGTCGAAAACGGTAGTCTGCCCCTTGCGCCCGTCAATGCCGGGGGCTACCATGATACTGACTTCATCAATCAGTCCGGCCTCTAAAAATCCGCCGCAGATATGCCCGCCCCCGACTATTGCAAGGCGTTTAACCCCGAAATGCTCGGACAGGGCTTCCATCGCTTTGGGTAAGTCGATTAGTCCTTTCCCGGCCGCAATCCAAGAAATGCCTTGCTGCCGGAGTGTTTCCAGATACGCTTCGGCTACTTCCTCGCTGACGATGCAGAGCAACGGATGCCCGTCGGCTTCATCCGCCTGCCAACGCAGTTTTCCATGAGTATCTACTACAATGGTGTATTCGTCCGATTTTCTGGCGACATAAATGGAAGTCCTGCCTATCGGGGGTCCCTCCATTCGGGAAGATTCCTCTTTGACAGCCGTACATTCCAAAGCGGTAGTCACCCGCCCGGAAAGTTTCGAGCAAGAACCGAGTTTCTCTAATGCGATATAGTATTCATCTGTACTCAGTTGCCCGACCATCGGACAGTCGATGCGACCATCGACGGATGTCATCATGTGACTGATAATGTAAGGTTTCATATTTTACTGTTTTATAATTATTCGGAACAAAGGTAGCTCTTTATCCGGCCCGTCATTAGACGGATTACGGATTGAGCCACCATTTTTACCGATTTTAGCGTCCTACCTGTTTTTGCTGTTCGGCGTTGTAACGATCTCCCACAACCGGAATGGCAGCCACCGTATCTTCCAACTCCTTCCACTCTTCCGGAGAGAGGGAAAATTCAAGAGTGCGCAGATTCTCTTCCAAATGCGCCAGTTTCGTCGTTCCGGGAATCGGCACGATCCACGGTGCTTTCTGCAACAGCCAGCCGAGGGCTACCTGTGCCGAGGTCATGCCCCGTGTACGGCCGAAGGCTTGCAGCGCGTTCACGATGCGCGTGTTGGCCCGCATCGCCTCCGGCTGAAAACGCGGAAGAGTTTGACGATTGTCATTGTCTGGGGCGAAGACCGTATATTCGTTGATGCAGCCGCCCAAAAATCCACGGTTAATCGGGCTGTACGGAACGAAGCCGATACCTAGATCCCGGCAGGTATCGAGTACACCGTTTTCCTCCACGAGCCGGTGCATAAGATGGTATTCGCTTTGGATAGCAGTCAGCGGGCAGATAGCGTGTGCCTTACGGATGGTTTCGGCACTCACCTCGCACATCCCCCAATGCTGTACTTTGCCCTCTTTCATCAGGTCGGCAATGGTCGCTGCCACCTCTTCTGCCGGAGTGTTCGGATCGGCACGGTGCTGGTAAAACATCGGCAAGGTTTCGAGCCGCAGGCGTCGGAGCGATTCCTCGCAATAACGGCGGATTGTTGCAGGTCGGCTGTCCTGACGTCCCGTTCCCTTACCGTCGATGACTTCATGCCCGAATTTAGTCGTTACACTGATCCGCCCCTTGAGCTCGGACAACGCTTCACCCGCCAAATTTTCATTGGTCAGCGGGCCGTAGATGATTGCCGTGTCGAAGAGCGTCACGCCTCGATCTACCGCCTCGTGCAACAGCCGGATACATTGTTTCTTGTCCGGGTGCTGGCTGCGGTTATAGGTCATACCCATCACGCCGAAACCGAGAGCCGATACCTCGAAGGCCGCCTTCCCCGTTCCCAATACGCGATGTCCTTTGATACGGGCGGCGCCTGTATCATCGTTTCGTGATGCTTCCGGTTGTTTCGGCTCGGCAGCAAAAACCTTGTTAAGTCCGGCAGGCATAGCCAATGCAGCTCCCGCCAGTGCCGCCGTTTTAAGAAATCCACGGCGGCTGATGTTCATTTTATTATCTTCTTTCATTGTTTTACGTTTTTGTGATTAGTGAATAGAAAAGGCACCGTCCACCAAAAGGGCATGACCATCCACGAAACTTGCCTGCTCGGAGCAGAGCCATAGGACGGCATTGGCTATCTCTTCGGGTTTACCAAGACGCCCGGCAGGAATATCACGAAGCAAATCGACTTCCACTTGCGGATTGCGTCGGATCAGCTCTTCTGCCATCGGGGTGCGGATAGCACCCGGACAGACCGCATTAATACGAATCCCTTTTGCCGCATAGTCGATGGCCGCGGTACGGGTCAGACCGATCACGGCATGTTTACAGGCGATATAGGCTGCCTGTCCGGGAAATCCCGTCACACCGCCTTGTGACGAGGTATTGACAATCGCTCCGCCGCCCTGTTTCAGCATTTGGAGAATCTCGTAGCGCATACAGTTCCATACGCCTTTCAGATCGACAGCCACCGTGCGGTCGAACTCCTCGTCGGTAATCTCCGCCATCGGACGTTGCGGGGTTTGGATGCCCGCGTTGTTGTGTGCCGCATCGAGTCGGCCATAGGTCGTAACGATCCAGTCTATCATCGTCTTTACGGCTTGCGTGTCCGATACGTCGCAACGATACGAAACAGCCTCATAACCTTCCGAGTTTAATTTTTCGGCCTGCTCTTTCGGTTCGTTGATATCTACCAGAATAACCGTTGCACCGGCTTTTGCGAATCCTTCGGCACAAGCAAGACCGATTCCGGCCGCCGCACCAGTTACCATTGCTACTTTTCCATTCATTGTTTCCATAAATCTTCATGTTTTAATGTTCTGCTGCAAAGTTAAAAAGAGAGCCCCGCAGCGTCTTTGCTGCGAGGCTCAAAATACTTTGTTGGGAAGTTCACTCCGTTAAAATTACATGCCGGGGTTTATATGCCTGATCACTCTGGCGGGATTTCCGGCAACAATAGTGTCAGGCTCTACATCGTGCGTTACAACGCTGCCGGCTCCGACCACCGCATTCTCACCGACAGTAACACCCGGAAGAATGGTCGCGCCGGCTCCGATCCACGCCCGCTGGCAGATATGTACAGGCTTGCAGGTAATTACCGACCTATTTTCCAAATCGTGGTTATTGGAGATAAGTTGAACATTTGCGGCTATCTGGACGTCATCGTCGATAGTAATTCCTCCTGCCGACATCATCAGACAACCGGGCATAATGATTACATTGCTCCCGAATTTCACGTTGACAGTCCGGACACCCGAAAACGGAGTTTCGATGCGACATCCCTCACCGAGATTCGGGAACACCTTATGCAGCAGTTCATCGTACTCTTCGGTATCCGGCATCGTATGGTTCAACCGGAAGATATTTTGCCGCAACTCCTTTGCTTTTGCCAGTTCCTCTGCCGTCTGATTCCGACAGTCGATTCTCAACTCTTCCATAAACTTACTTGCTTGCCTGTTTCGCCCATTCTCCGGCTTGTTTTATACCTCCGTTAAGCAACCGGCCCTCTTTCCACACGATTTTCGGGTAGAGTTTCTTGAGCTGTTTGACACTGCCCGTTATCGAACTTCCGCCGGAAGTGGCGAACGGAATGACGGTTTTACCGGAGAAATCGTATTTTTCAAGGAACGTATTGACCGGACGCGGACATAAGTCCCACCAGATAGGATACCCCACGAATATCACGTCGTAATCTTTCGGGGTAACAGATTCACCGCCCAATTCCGGGCGTGAGTTTTCGGTTGTCATTTCAACCGAACTTCGGCTTTTCTTGTTGTTCCAATCGAGGTCGGCCGATGTGTAGGCTTTAGCGGGAGTTATCCGGTAAAGTTTACCGCCGGTTGCTTTGGCAATGGCATCCGCTACTTTTTCAGTTGTTCCGGTACAGGAGAAATAGGCGACAAGAATTTTCTTGTCCGATGATACATTGGTGTCCGTGACTTGTTGCTGCACATTTGCCGCACCGCTGAAACCGATAAGGCTCATAATTATCAATATTATATGTTTCATCTTATTTTAATTTTGAATATTCTTTATCACTTACAGGCTCAAGCCATTCGTTGTTGCTATTCTCGCCGGGAACCTCTATGGCAAGGTGGGAAAACCAACTGTCAGGTGCAGCCCCGTGCCAGTGTTTCACGCCGGCCGGAATGTGGATGGCATCGCCGGGTCGCAATTCGACCGCTTCTTTTCCCCATTCTTGATAATAACCGCGACCTCCCACGCATACGAGCGTCTGCCCGCCGCCTTTCGTGGCGTGGTGTACATGCCAGTTGTTACGGCAACCCGGCTCAAAAGTGACATTTACGACAGGCACGCCAGCCGTCACTACGGGCGCAACATAGCTTTGCCCCATAAAATACTTGGCATAGGCATCATTCGGCTTGCCAACCGGAAAAATGATGGTTTGTGCATATCCTTCGAGCGAACCGACTGCGGTACTATCGGCATTTTCGGTCCAAACTTCTTTTGCCATACGAAAAGCCGCCCATGCCTTGGGCCATCCTGCATAGAAGGCGGCATGGGTGAGGATTTCGGCCATTTCGGTTTTGGTTACTCCGTTTTTTTTGGCCGATTCAAGGTGATACTTGAACGAAGAGTCGGTCAATCCCTGCGACATGAGGGCAACCACCGTTACGATGGAACGGTCACGGAGCGAAAGCAGGTCGTTGCGGCTCCAGACCTCCCCGAAAAGGATGTCGTCATTGAGGTGCGCGAACTCGGGAGCGAACTCGCCGAGTGTGTCACGTCCGGCTGTTTGCTTGATTTTTACTTGTGATCTTGCCATGATTGGAAATATTAAAGTTAATAATAAAACCAATGAAGTTACTTTTGTTTTCATACCGTTTGATTTTAATTCTACTTTTATAGAGATCGGCATTCGATTCTCAAATGCAAAGATACGAAACGAGCCTTGCAACGACTTTGCTGCAAAGCTCAAATTTCTTTGTCTGGAGGTTCATTTTACCAAGATGGAGCTGCCCCGTATGCTTCCTTGTATATTTTGGAGAAATGCGACAAGTTTTTGAAACCTACGTCGAAACAGGCTTCCGTTACCTTCTTTTTCCCCGATTTGATCAAGTCATGAGCAGCTTCGAGGCGCCGTTTGATGATCCATTTTTGGGGTGTCAGGTCGCTCACTTTGGCAAAATCCCGTTTGAACGTGGCCAGGCTGCGCCCCGTGTAACTTGCGATTTCCTCCATCGACAAGTCGCACATATAGTTTTCGTTCAGGTAATCGAGGATGTCTATTTTCCAAGGTTCGACGAAATCGAACAGCGAAGCATAAAGGTTCCTGTCCGTGTTGAGCAAGACATAGACGCCCTCGATCATCTTCAATTTCAGAATATCCTCCGAAGGCTTCTCTCCGGCATCGAAATAAGGAACGACCGACTCGAACAGAGAGCGGATATCCGGTCGGTTGTTCGGCAATACACGCAGACTCATCTTTTCGCGCTTTGAATCAGCAGGAATCTCTTGACGATTGAGTGTTTGGTAAAACTCCCGAAGAAAAGCCCTTGAAAATTTCAACGTGATAGAGTGATAGGGTTCCCCATCCTTTACATGTTTCTGTAACCACATCCTGTTGTCACGTCGCATGAAAGCGCAATCCCCCGGATGCAAAAGCGTTTTCTTTCCGCGTTCCTCGATTTCCAATTCTCCGGAACACAGATAAATAAGCGTATGTTCCCGATTTTCGTGGGCGCATCCCCGGTCATTGGTAAAAAAACTCGCTATAAGCACATTCGAGCAATCGAATACATCAAGTTTTTCCATATTCTTGGCTTTTTATTTTTGCAAAAATAGTGCATTATTTTCAGACATTGTTTGTTATAGGGATCATTTTGAAGTCAAACATTTTTTTCATATTGTGATTTCCTAAAAAAAAACTATCTTTGCAGTATCGTAATGGAGTTGTTTGACAGCATGAGAAATATAGTGTATCAAAGTACTTGGCCTATTTCTTATCCATTGCCCATTCTCATGCGAGTTCCTTTTAATCTGCTTGTAGTCAACTAAATACATACAGACTACATCAAAGATAGCAAAAAAGATGCAACTTGTATTCCGGGGCGCCGGCTGCGCCCGTTCCGCGGGCATGAGAGCCGCTTCAGGAGCGCTGCGACCGGCTCGAAGAAGTGCGAAAAGGCTTCTGCCGACGGAGCGTAAGCGTGCGGAACTCCCGGTAGGATGCGAATATAAGAAAAGTGCCCGCCGGATTTGTCCGGACGGGCACTTTTTCTTTTCGGCCGGTGTCTCGCGGCGCGGTTTTCCGTATTTCTATGGTCTGTACCGTCTTTTAGCAGTTCATCGCGCCGCAGCAGTGGATGACCTGCCCGCTGACATACGACGAGAGATCCGACGCGAGGAACAGCGCGACCTTGGCCACATCCTCGGGCGTACCGCCGCGGCGGAGCGGGATCTGCTTGTACCAGCCTTCCTTCACCTCGTCGGGCAGCTTGTCGGTCATCTCGGTCATGATGAAGCCCGGGGCGATGGCGTTGGCGCGGATGCCGCGCGGCCCCATCTCCTTGGCGATCGACTTGGCCAGGCCGATCATGCCGGCCTTCGAGGCCGAATAGTTGCACTGGCCCGCGTTGCCGCTGACGCCCACCACCGACGACATGTTGATGATCGAACCGCTCTTCTGGCGGGCCATAATGGGCGTCACGGCATGGATGAAATTGAACGCCGACTTGAGGTTTACGGTCAGCACGGCGTCCCACTGCGCCTCGGACATGCGCATCATCAGGCCGTCCTTGGTGATGCCGGCGTTGTTCACCAGGATGTCTATGCGGCCGAAGTCCTTGACGATCCGGTCAATGACCTCATGCGTCTCTTCGAAATTCGCCGCATTCGAGGCATAGCCTTTGGCCTTGACGCCCAGCGCCGCGATCTCGGCCTCGGTGGCCTTGCCGTTCTCGTCGATCGCCAGGTCGGTGAACGCCACGTCGGCGCCTTCCTTGGCGAATTCAAGTGCGATGGCTTTGCCGATGCCCCGGGCAGCACCCGTTACGACAGCCACTTTTCCTTCGAGTAATTTCATAACTTTCAACGTATTAAGAGTTTCGGTAAAATATTCTGTTTTTCCTTTTTTCGTCCAAAAGACGAACAAAGTTAAGAAAAATATTTTGAAACGTCCCGCCGCCGCCGGATTTTCGCCAAATATTACTAACTTTACCCTCCGTAAACGGAATTTCGTAAAACCCTTAACGATATGAAAAGAGACACCCAGATTTTCGATCTGATCGCCGCCGAGCGCAGCCGTCAGATGCATGGCATCGAATTGATCGCCTCGGAGAATTTCGTCAGCGACCAGGTCATGGAAGCCATGGGCTCCGTGCTGACCAACAAATATGCCGAGGGCTATCCCGGGGCACGCTATTACGGCGGCTGCGAGGTCGTGGACAAGGTCGAGACACTCGCCATCGAACGCATCTGCCGCCTCTACGGCGCCGAATACGCCAACGTGCAGCCCCACTCGGGCGCACAGGCCAACATGGCGGTATTCTTCGCCTGCATGCAGCCGGGCGATACCTTCATGGGGCTCGACCTGGCGCACGGAGGCCACCTTTCGCACGGTTCGCCGGTCAACATGTCGGGTAAGTATTTCAACGCCGTGGGCTACCAGCTCGACGAGGCCACGGGCGTCATCGACTACGACGCCATGGAGCGCAAGGCGCTGGAGTGCAAGCCCAAGGTGATCGTCGGAGGCGCCTCGGCCTATTCGCGCGAATGGGATTACAAACGTATGCGCGCCATCGCCGACAAGGTGGGGGCGTTGCTGCTCGTGGACATGGCGCACACGGCCGGCCTGATCGCCGCCGGGCTGCTGGACAACCCCGTGAAATACGCGCATATCGTCACCTCGACGACGCACAAGACCCTGCGCGGCCCGCGCGGCGGTATTATCCTGATGGGCAAGGATTTCGAGAACCCCTGGGGACTCACCACGCCCAAGGGTGTCGTGAAGATGATGTCGCAAATCCTCAATTCGGCCGTATTCCCCGGCATCCAGGGCGGGCCGCTGGAACACGTCATCGCCGCCAAGGCCGTGGCGTTCGGCGAGGCGCTCGAGCCCTCGTACAAGGAGTATCAGGCGCAGGTGCAGAAGAACGCCCGGGCGATGGCCGAAGCGTTCGTTAAACGCGGTTACAAGATCGTTTCGGGCGGCACGGACAACCACCTGATGCTGGTCGACCTGCGCACGAAGTTCCCCGAGCTGACGGGCAAGCTGGCCGAGAAGTGCCTCGTGGCGGCCGACATCACCACCAACAAGAACATGGTGCCGTTCGACAGCCGCTCGCCGTTCCAGACCTCGGGGCTGCGCTTCGGGACGCCGGCCATCACCACCCGCGGCCTGAAGGAGGACAAGATGGACTACATCGTCGGCCTGATCGACCGGGTGCTGCACGACCCCGAGAACGAAGCCAATATCGCCGCCGTACGCAAGGACGTGAACGCCCTGATGGCCGGCTATCCGCTTTTCGCGTGGTAAAACTCCGGTAGGATGAAAGAGGTCATCGACTTTTTCCGCCGCCTGCACGACAACAACGACCGTGCGTGGTTCGACGCCCACCGCGCCGAATGGGCACACGTGAAGGGACGCTTCGCGGCCTTCACGGAGCAGTTGATCGAGGGGATCGCCGAATTCGACCCCACGGTGCGCGGCCTCAGGGTGCAGGACTGCACCTACCGCATCGCCCGCGACACGCGGTTCAGTCCCGACAAGTCGCCCTATAAAACATATATAGGTGCGTATATCGCGCCCAAGGGCAAGAAGTCGGGGTTTGCAGGCTACTATTTCCACATCGAACCCTGCTGCGACAGCCTGGTGTGGAGCAACCTGCTTTCGGCGGGGTTGTACTGCCCCGAGCCGGTCGTGCTGCGCAGCGTGCGCGAGGAGATCCTCGACAACGGTGCGGAAATCGCGGCGGCCATCCGCAAGGCCAAGGGGTTCGGCATCGTCGAAGAGAACAAGCTCAAGCGGGTTCCTACGGGATTCCCTGCCGACAGCGAGTATGCCGAGATGCTGAAGCTCAAGGATTTCTATATCGCCAAGAAGATCACCGAGGAGTTCCTGCTCTCGGACGACCTGCTGGAGCGAACCCTCGCGGAGTTCCGCCGCACGCAGCCGTTCATCGCGATCCTGAACCGTGCCGTGCAGTTCGCCCACGAAGAGATGATGTAACCTGCCCGTGCAATAACGCAACCGCCTTCCCGGATCGGGGGAGGCGGTTTTTTGTCGGCGGGAGCCTCCGGCGCGGCACTTCGCAGGGAATCGCATGTATGGCGGGCGCCATCCGCCGGAGGGGTCGTCAGGGCGGGACGGCTTCCAACCGTTCCGCCGTCGGCGACCGCACGGCCGGGGGAAGAGGGGCATGAAAAACAGCTCCCCGGCATCCTGCGGAAATTCGCAAGGGATCCCGAAATCCCGGTTCCCGGCGGGACGGGACGGCAATTTCCATCCCTGCAGCGGTCGTGTCCCCGGTTCGGTGCCGTGGCCGGAAGCCCCGCCCGAAAAAAACAGGGCGATTCTTTGCCTGCGGAATAGGTGATTCGCGCGCTTTCCTTGTATTATATACAAGAAAGAAAGCTATGCGACAACAAATACAGAAATTCGGCAGGGCCCTGAGCGGCATGGTCATGCCCAATATCGGCGCGTTCATCGCGTGGGGATTCGTCACGGCGCTCTTCATCCCCTCGGGATGGTGGCCCAACACCCAGATGGCACGCCTGGTCGACCCGATGCTGACCTACCTGCTGCCGTTGCTGATCGCCTATACGGCCGGGCGCAACGTCGCCGGCGAGCGGGGCGGCGTAATCGGGGCCATCGCCGCCATGGGCGTCATCGTCGGCAGCGACATCCCGATGTTCATCGGAGCCATGGTCATGGGCCCGCTGGGCGGGTATACGATCCGGTGGTTCGACAAACTTACGCAGGGACGCATAAAGGCGGGCTTCGAGATGCTCGTGAGCAATTTCTCGATAGGCATCCTCGGTATGCTGCTGGCCATACTGGGCTATTGGGTCATCGGCGGTGCGGTGACGGGGCTGACGCTGCTGGTCAGCAACGGCGTGGAGGTCGTGATCCGCCACGGACTGCTGCCGCTCGTGTCGCTTCTGGTCGAGCCGTCCAAGGTGCTGTTCCTCAATAATGCCCTGAACCACGGCATCTTCTCGCCGATCGGCATCGAGCAGGCCCGCGAAACCGGGCAGTCGATCATGTTCCTGCTGGAAACGAATCCCGGGCCCGGGCTGGGCGTACTGCTGGCCTGCTGGTTTTTCGGCCGCGGCAATATGCGCCAGTCGGCACCCGGCGCCGTAATCATCCAGTTCTTCGGCGGTATCCACGAAATCTATTTTCCCTATATCCTGGCGCGCCCGGCGCTGATCCTCGCCCCTGTTGCGGGCAGTGCCGCCGGGCTGCTGTTCTTTTCGCTTGCCGGGGCCGGACTGGTGGCGCCGGCTTCGCCCGGCAGCATCATTTCGGTGCTGGCCATGGCTCCCAAAGGCCAGACCCTCGTCGTGCTGGCCGGGGTGCTGATCTCCACGGCGGTGTCGCTGCTCATGGCGGCGCCCTTCGTCCGGCGTGCCGCCGCTGCGGAGGATATGCCGACAGGCGCAATCCCCGCCGCGCAGAGCGGGGCGCCCGCCGTAAAGGCCGCGCTGCACTTCCCGGCACATATCCGCAAGGTGGTTTTCGCCTGCGATGCGGGCATGGGGTCGAGTGCGCTGGGTGCCACGCGGTTTCGAAAAAGGCTCTCCGATGCGGGCATCGGCACGGCGGTCGGCAACTGTGCCGCGGACGGCATTCCTGCCGATGCCGACGTCGTTGTCTGCCAGTCCGTGCTGGCCGGGCGGATCGCCGGATCGGCACAAGGAGCCGCGCTGGTCGTGATCGACAATTTCCTGGCCGACCCGGCCCTCGATGCCCTGTTCGCCCGGGTGGCGCAGCAGGACGGTGCGGACACCCTTCCCCGAGCCGGCGGTCTGCCTGCCGGGACGGCGGACGCACAGCCCTCCGACGCCGGCCTGCGAAGGGCGGACGATGCCGCGGGGCGGTCTCCCGGCGAGGTCTTGCGCCCCGGGAATATCCGAACGGGACTTTCCTCCGAACCCAAGGAAGCCGCGATCCGGCGGGCCGGGGAACTGCTCTCAGCGGGCGGATATGTCGAACCCGGATATGCGGATGCCATGCTGCGCCGCGAGGAGTCGGCAACGACCTATATGGGCATGGGCATCGCCATTCCGCACGGCACGTCCGACGCCAAGAAGTGCGTCCTGCACTCGGGCATCGTGGTGCTGCAATACCCCGGCGGGGTTGCGTTCGGCGACGAAAAGGCATACCTCGTAGTGGGCATTGCCGGCGTGGGGGACGCCCACCTCGATATCCTGGCCCGGCTGGGCGAGGTATTCGGGGACGAAGAACTGTTGCGGAGGCTGACGACCGAAGGCGATCCGCAGGTGATATACGAAGCACTGAAATAACTACCTATATGACAACCGGAAAAGTAACGATCACCGCCCCGAACGGCATGCATGCGCGGCCTGCGGGCGAACTTGTAAAGTTAATCAGGGGGCTTGCGCCCGCCAGGATCACCCTGCGCACCGCAGCCCGGGAGGCCAGTGCCGTGAGCATTCTTTCGCTCCTGGCATTGGGGCTCAAACACGGCACCGAAGTGGAAGTCTGCGCCGAGGGCGGCGACGAAGCCGCAGCCGTGCGGGCCGTAACGGATTTCATCGCCGGCATCCGCGAATGATGTTCACGATCCGAGGAATCCCGACGGCGGGGATCGCCGTCGGGACAGCGTTCGTGCTGCAACGCCGCGCATCCGCCGCTGCTACGGCCGCGGCAGGCGACCCCGTGGCCGAGGCCGGGCGGTTCCATGCGGCG
>OBZN01000283.1_pt1 | contig 24815 bp, 20 predicted proteins | sample 1476951 | NCBI WGS metagenome assembly OBZN01 (sample SAMEA2580246, study PRJEB22360) | human gut metagenome | biome: human gut; feature: human-associated habitat; material: faeces | place: Denmark | collected 2008/2010
CCGCGAGGTGTTTTGGCATGAATATGCCAAAATCCCGAGACATACAAGCCAAAATTCCATTGCCGCAGGCAATCTGGAATGAATTTTGGCTACGTTACTGTGAACGGAGTGAACAGTAACACAATTATTTTTTTAGAATTGCTATAATCCCGGAGTACATTTCCATAACAAAAAATGCTATAATATCAGGGACAGCAAATTATAAAGATATCTATCAGGAGATTTAAACAGACAATGAATCAGAAAGCATATAAAGCACTTGAATATTATAAAATCATCAATATGCTGACAGACAAGGCTTCCTCTTCCATGGGAAAAGAAATCTGCCGGAAGCTGGAACCATCCACAGATATTGATGAAATCCGACATATGCAGACTCAGACCAGAGATGCACTTACCCGTCTTTTCCAGAAAGGAAATATTTCCTTTGGCAGCGTCAAAGATGTGCGTGGTTCTCTGAAACGTCTGGAAATCGGAAGTTCTCTGGGGATTGGTGAACTTCTTGCCATCTGCAGCCTTCTTGAGAACACCAATCGTGTCAAAGCTTATTCCAGAAGTGAGCGCGGTGATTCTCTCCCGGACTCTCTGGACGGGATGTTCGAGGCACTGGAACCACTGACTCCTCTTACAACAGAGATCCGCAGATGCATCCTCTCAGAAGATGAGATCAGTGATGATGCAAGCAGCAACCTCCGCCAGATTCGAAGAAACATGAAGATTACCGGAGACAGGATCCATACACAGCTCTCCTCTCTCGTAAACGGAAGTGCCCGCAATTATCTGCAGGATTCCGTTATTACCATGAGAAACGGACGCTACTGCATTCCGGTCAAGGCAGAATACAAAGGACAGGTTCCGGGTATGGTACACGATCAGTCCTCCACAGGTTCTACTTTATTTATCGAACCTATGGCAATCGTAAAACTAAATAATGACATCCGCGAGCTGGAGCTGGAAGAACAAAAAGAGATTGAAGTGATCCTTTCCACCCTGAGCCAGCAAACTGCAGAACAGACCGACTCTATCCGCGCAGATCTTAATATCATGGTACAGCTTGACGTCATTTTTGCCAGAGCATCCCTTGCCATGGATATGAATGCAACAGAACCAATCTTCAATGATGAAGGACGCATCCGTCTGAAACAGGCACGCCACCCTCTCATTGATAAGAAGAAAGCTGTTCCCATTGATATCCGTCTCGGCGATGATTTCGACTTGCTTGTTATCACCGGTCCGAACACCGGTGGTAAAACTGTATCTTTAAAGACTGTCGGACTTCTCACTCTCATGGGCCAGTCCGGTCTTCATATTCCCACACTGGACCGCTCAGAGCTTGCACTGTTTGAAGAAGTTTATGCTGATATCGGTGATGAACAGAGTATTGAACAGTCATTAAGTACATTCTCCTCACATATGACCAACGTGGTTTCTTTCCTGAAAAAAGCCAACCGTCACTCTCTTGTCCTTTTCGATGAGCTCGGTGCAGGTACAGATCCGACAGAGGGTGCTGCCCTTGCCATTGCGATCCTTTCCCATCTTCATGAACAGGGAATCCGCACTATGGCAACCACCCATTACAGTGAGCTGAAGGTATATGCACTCTCCACCTCAGGTGTAGAAAATGCCTGCTGCGAATTTGACGTGGAAACGCTCCGCCCGACCTACCGCCTGCTGATCGGTGTTCCCGGGAAAAGTAATGCATTCGCCATTTCTTCCAAGCTTGGACTTCCGGACTATATCATCGATAAGGCCAAAGAACAGATCAGTGAACAGGATGAATCTTTCGAAGATGTTCTCAGTTCCCTGGAAAGCAGCCGTATAACTATTGAAAATGAACGCCGCGAGATTGAACAGTATAAACAGGAAATTGCCTCTCTGAAATCCGAAATGGAATCCAAGCAGGAGAAGTTGAACGAACAGCGAGACCGCATCATTCGTCAGGCCAATGAGGAAGCTCATGCAGTTCTCCGCGAAGCCAAGGAATATGCAGACCAGACTATGAAGATGTTCCACAAATTCCAGAAAGACCATGTGGATCTCTCTGCTGTGGAAAAAGAACGCCAGAATCTGCGCAAACATATGAATAAAGCAGAGAAAGGCATGACTCAGAAAACTGCTGCAAAGAAACCGAAGAAGGAACTCACAGCCAAAGATATCTCCCTCGGAGATGCAGTTAAGGTTCTCAGCATGAATCTGAAAGGTACTGTCAGCAGCCGTCCGGACAACAAAGGTTTCCTCTTCGTTCAGATGGGTATCATCCGTTCCAAGGTTCACATCTCTGATCTGGAACTGATCGATGAAGCAGAGATCACCACACCAACCATGCAGCGTACAGGTGCAGGTAAAATCCGCATGTCAAAAGCAGCCCATGTATCTACAGAGATCAACCTGCTTGGCAAAACGGTAGATGAAGCAGTTGCAGAGCTTGACAAATATCTGGATGATGCTTATATCGCTCATCTGAAATCTGTCCGTATTGTTCATGGTAAAGGAACCGGTGCTCTAAGAAAAGGTGTACACAATTATCTGAAGCGCCAGAAGCATGTGGAATCCTTCCGCCTTGGAGAATTCGGCGAAGGAGATGCAGGTGTTACTATTGTAGAATTTAAGAAATAGGAGGGACCGCCATGGTTTCCAAACAGAAAATCCTTATTGTTGATGATGATAACAATATCGCAGAGCTTATTGCCCTGTATCTTACCAAAGAATGCTTCGAGACAAAAATCGTAAATGACGGAGAAGAAGCGTTAAGGGAATTTGCCTCCTTCCGCCCGGATCTGATCATTCTGGATCTGATGCTTCCGGGAATTGACGGTTATCAGGTATGTCGTGAAATCCGACATACCTCTGATGTTCCCATCATTATGCTTTCCGCAAAAGGCGAAACCTTTGACAAGGTTCTCGGACTTGAACTGGGTGCAGATGACTATATGATCAAACCCTTTGATTCCAAGGAACTGGTTGCCCGTGTACGTGCTGTCCTGCGCCGTTTCCAGGTTAAACAGCCATCGCCTTCTTCCAGTGAAAAATGTGTTACTTACCCGGATCTGACCGTTAATCTGACAAACTATGCAGTCACATATATGGGTCGTCAGGTTGATATGCCGCCAAAGGAACTGGAACTTCTCTATTTCCTTGCAGCATCACCAAACCAGGTATTTACCCGTGAACAGCTTCTGGATCATATCTGGGGTTACGAATACATCGGTGATACCCGTACTGTAGACGTTCATATCAAACGTCTTCGTGAAAAGATCAAAGACAATCCTCACTGGTCCATTGCCACCGTATGGGGAATCGGATACAAATTTGAGGTAAAAAATCCATGAAACAGCATCATCTTTCCACAAAATTCCTGAGATTTTATATTCTCATCGGGATTTTGGGATTTTTCCTCATAACCCTCGGCGGTTCTTATATGGTGGAAAAGCATCTGGAACACTCTTTAAGTGCCGCACTCTATACAGAAGCGCACAATATTGCATCTAACGAAGCAGTTAAAAGCAATATCTCTTCCAGTACAGTAGATACTCTTCAGGAACACTTATGTGCAATTTCCGATTTTCAGGATGCTGTATTGTGGATCATCAACAGTAACGGTGAAATCATTGTAAGTACACAGAAAAATATTGATGTCCGGGATCCAATCCCACTGGAAGAATTCGATGCTTCCAAATGGGGAAGCAACTATTATCAGATTGGAAAGTTTTATGGTTTCTTTAAAACAGATCATTTGAGTGTTATTGCCCCGATCACCTCTGATATGGAAACCAAAGGTTACGTGGCAATCCATTATTCGATGACAAACCTTTATCAGAGCCGAAGCAGTATTCTTTTTATCATGCAGGTAATCTTTCTCCTGTGCTATGCAGCCACCAGTCTTCTGCTCTGGGCTTACAGCCACTACATACGTAAGCCCCTGGCCAGGATCATGAAAGGTGCCAGTGAATATGCAGGAGGTAATCTTGCATATAAAATAGACGTTACTTCTGATGATGAAATGGGATATCTTGCCAAAACTCTGAATTATATGTCCGATGAACTGAACAAAAACGGAGAATATCAGCGTAAATTCATTGCAAATGTCTCTCATGATTTCCGTTCTCCCCTTACCTCCATCAAGGGATATGTCAATGCCATACTGGACGGTACCATCCCCTATGAGATGCAGGAACGGTATCTGAAGATCATCGCTTTTGAATCTGAACGTCTTGAAAAACTCACCCGCAGTCTTCTGACTCTGAATGAACTGGATATGAAAAAACGGATGATGCACATTCAGCGTTTTGATATCAATGATACCATCAAAAACACAGCAGCTACATTTGAAGGCATCTGCACCAGCCGCCAGATCCGTCTGGAGCTGCTTCTCTCCGGACATGAACTTTATGTCAGAGCTGATATGGAACAGATTCAGCAGGTTCTTTACAACCTTCTTGATAATGCCATTAAATTCAGCAATGATAATTCCTCTGTTCAGATTGAAACAACTGTAAAAAGCGGTAAGGTCTTCGTTTCTGTAAAAGATTACGGAACCGGCATTCCCAAAGAAAGCCTGGGCAAAATCTGGGATCGTTTCTACAAGATTGATGCATCCCGCGGAAAAGACCGTAAAGGCACCGGACTCGGACTCTCTATAGTCAAAGAGATCATCAATGCACATAACCAGAATATTGATGTGATCAGTACAGAAGGTGTGGGAACCGAATTTATCTTTACTCTGGAGAAAACGAAATAAATTTCTTTCACTTGAAGAATATTGTCTTAAATATACCTGTAACAACCCTCTTACCTGGAGCGTGTCTGAGAGGACTGCTATAAAAAATACCGTAACAAAAGTATATAGTATTTACTTTTATTACGGTATTTTTTTATTCTATGGCAATCCTCGTAAATAATGCATTTAAGACATTTCACCCACCTTAACTAAACGGTGTTCTCAGCATTCTGTCTTCATTTACGAGATAGATTCCTCTCGGTGTGATCCTGATTTCAGGAATCACAGGAAGTGCCATAAATGACAGGGTAATAAACGGATCAAATCCTTCTTTCACTCCCATCTCATGGGCCTTCGGAATCATTTTTGCAAGTGCTTCGTTTACACTCTCGTAGCCGGCATCGCTCATCAGTCCCATGACAGGAAGTGGTAAGGTTCCATAAATCTCTCCATTGCATACCAGAGTATAACCACCTTGCATCCGCATCATTTCTTTTACAGCAATAGCCATATCACGATCATTATCTCCTACTACAATAATATTGTGGGAATCATGAGAAACACTGGAAGCAATGGCTCCGCCGCGGATTCCATAGCCTTTTACAATGCCCACTCCCATCTTGCCCGTATTCTTATGACGCTCGATCACTGCAATCTTCTGATATTCCCCGTCCGGAGCAAAATATTTCTCACCATCCGATTCTATCCATGGAACCTCTTCCAGAACATCCTTTGTCACAATCTGTTTTTCAAGCATCTGAATCACTCTTGCCTTTGTTCCCGGATGTTTCAGTTTCAGACGTTCCTCACTGAACCCAGATACATGAACTGTATTTTTCAGATATGGAGGACATGGTTTCAATTCTGCTTTCTCATCTTTAATGATCTTCTTACCACAATGATATACATCTACAACATTCAGATCTGTCACATTATCCAGAATAACAAAATCTGCCTGTCTTCCGGGTGCAATCATTCCAAGTCTGTATAAACCATAGCATCTTGCAGGCTGGATCGTCGCCATCTGCAGTGCTTTCTCAACAGGAAGTCCAAGCTGTACAGCCCGCTTTACATTATAATTGATATGTCCCTCTTTACGGATTTCTTCAATATGCTTATCATCAGTACAAAAGCAGAAACCTGACGTATCTGTATGGTGTTCCACAATCCCCTTCACAATAGCATCCAGATTTCTCGCTGCACTTCCCTCACGTATCAGTACCTGCATTCCATTTCTTGCCTCAGCCATTGCATACTCATAATCCACACACTCATGATCTGTATCAATTCCGCCAAGTACATATGCAGCCAGATCCCCAGGTGCCAGAAACGGTGCATGACCATCCTTCACTCTGTCCTGAAACAGCTGGAGCTTTTCATGCATGGCAACACTTCCGTTAATCACAGAAGGCGCATCCATTACTTCACCCAGTCCCAGAATTCTCGGATGTTCCAGATATCCTTTCATTTTTCCTGCTGTAAGAATACACCCGTTATCATCCACATGAGTCGCCGGAACACAGGAAGGCATCATCACATATACATTCGCCGGTGCATCTTCTGTCTGATCCAGGATATAATCAATTCCATCCGTACCGGATACATTTGCAGACTCATGAGGATCTACAATAAATGTTGTAGTTCCACACTGTGCAGCCTGCCGGACCAGCTCACCCGGCGTCACCAGAGTAGATTCCAGATGCAGATGACTGTCGATAAATCCCGGACAGATTACTTTTCCTTCCAGATCAATCTCTGTCTCTCCTTCGTATGTACCGACTCCGATCACAATTCCATCTGCAACAGCCACATCACCATCAATAAATTCTCCTGTACCAGAGCTGAACACACGCCCATTTTTAAACACCAGCTCAGCCTTCTCAATACCTCTTGCCATCTGCGAATACCTGCGATACATCTCAAGTTCCATAAAAAAACCTCCCTTCACACCCTTGAAAGCCCTCCTGCGCCACACATTCATTATTACAGTAAAGCTTCCAATATATTATCATATTTACTTGTTTTTTCAGACTTTTTTATTGTCCCAATCATTTTTTTCTATATATTTCATTATATATTATCATCTGTCTTTTTAATTTGCAACCTGTTTTTTCTTTACCAAAGCAACTTTCCATCAACTTTTAACGGCTTTACAAAAAGACTGCCGGATATCTCCTGCAGCCTTTTCATATCACTTACATCTCTATATTTACATCATATAATCTTTGATCACATCATGATCTCTGAGTACTTTCTCGATCACAGTTCCCTTAACAGCTTTCAGAAGCGGTTTCTTCAGCATATCCAGTGGTCCCGGAAGTTCGATCTCCAGTGGAGATTTTCCATCCATCAGCTTCACACTGCTATCCAGTAATTCTCTGATATCGTAAACACTGCCCCATACTTCCGGCACACCTCTGTCAACACCCAGAAGTCCATACACAGCCTCCATAGCAGTTCTTACGGAATATTCAGTAGTAAATACAGTATCTCTTGGTGTATCGGCAAACTGTCCGAGGAATGCGAAGTTTACACAGCCATCCGGAATAACATCAGGTCTGTCACCCTTTGTTCTCGGCATAAAGAATGCTGTAATATAAGGCATCATGGTCGGTACACAAACTGCACTGTTCTCAGCCATGTCTTCAATCTGGTCAACCGGAACGCCAAGATGATAGAGCCACTCTTCTGTGATTTCCTTACCTGTACACTCCTTCATAGGCTTCTTGATATAATCACCAGGTACATCTGTAAACAGACCATATACCCATACACAAACCTTGTCTTTGTCCTGATCCTTGAACTGTCCCTGTCTGTTGATCGTCCAGCTTAATAACCAGCTGGAATCCTGACAGCTTACAATACCGCCTGTAACAACCTTGCCTGTTCTCGGATCACGTTTGCAGATATCTGTAATATAAGGAATGATCTTATCATCCAGAGTAGTCACTGTTGCTGACTCCCAATTTGTCTTAGCAATATCAGAACAGAATTTCTCAGGATGTCCGAAGGACGGATCCTGTTTTGCAATATTTTTCCAGAGGCTCCAGCATCCGCTTGTACGAACTTCTGCGTCTCCATTCGGTGCATGGTTTTGATCGCCGTAGATGGTTCCCTCTGTACAGCTTCCGTTTGTCACAAATACAAGATCATTCTCTGTAAGAACAATTCCCTTTTCTACGCCATTCACCTTACACTCGATTGCTTTTGCGATCTTCTTATTACCTTCAAACTCAAAGAGTACGTTTGTAACCTCTGTATTGAACTGGAATTCAACGCCTGCTTCTTCCAGATATTTCTGCATTGGCAGAATCAGGGATTCATACTGATTGTATTTAGTAAATTTCAGGGCGCTGAAATCCGGAAGTCCGGAAATGTGATGGATAAATCTCTGGAAGTACAGTTTCATTTCCAGTGCACTGTGCCAGTTCTCAAATGCGAACATGGTTCTCCAGTATAACCAGAATGTGGAATCAAATACTTCATCGTCAAATACATCTTCAATTGTCTTGTCATAAAGATCTTCATCCTTTGTCATGAACAGCTTCATGATCTCCATGCAGCCCTTCTGGCTCAGATTGAATTTACCGTCTGTATGAGCATCCTTGCCTCTCTCTTTTGTTGCACGACAGAGAGAATAGTTGGGGTCTTCCTTATTCAGCCAGTAATATTCGTCAAGTACAGATACACCAGGTGTTTCAATGGATGGAATACTTCTGAAAAGATCCCATAAGCACTCGAAATGGTTTTCCATCTCACGTCCCCCACGCATCACATATCCGCGGCTCGGATCAAAGATACCGTCACATGCTCCGCCTGCAATATCCATTGCCTCCAGAATGTGGATATTCTTTCCGGGCATCTGTCCGTCACGTACAAGGAAACAGGCTGCTGCAAGAGAAGCCAGTCCGCTTCCTACGATATAAGCATGTTTATCATCTACGCCTTCCGGCTTTCTTGGACGTGCAAATGCTTCATAGTTACCGTTTGTATAATAAATTCCCTTACTGTTTTTCTCATATTTTCCACGTTCTGTATTGCGATATTCACTTGTATTATGAAGTGCGTCATAATCTTCTTTTTTCTTTGTCTCAGCTGTTTTATACTTCTTTCCTGCTGCCACTGCTGCCACGCCTGCTCCAACTGCCAATGCGGATACAAGTCCTAAACCTTTATTTTTACTCATAATACACATCCACCTTTCTTCAATTCTTCTTTAGAAGTTCTTTCAGCTCTGTGATTTTAAATGCTTTTCGTTCTCTCTGCTTTACCCATTTCCCGGAAACTCTTTTGCCTGCCGTAAATCTCCTGATTTCCCGGCAAGACAGCTTCATGACTTTTACATTCTTATCTGTATGTTTCCCATATCATAAGCATTTCATCCGTCTGAATTATCTTTTTGTTGCTATGGCTGTATATTAACAGTTAAAATATGATTCTGCAATTTACAAAAGCCGCCGAATGATAAGTTTTTTATCATCCTGCGGCTTTTGTAAAGAATTATGATGTGATTATTTTTCTATATTATTTTTCTGAAAGTTATGAATAGATGTGGTCACTGTATCGCGAAGCGTCAGATCCATCATTCTTACCAGATCTTCAATATTTTCTTTCATTCCTTCCCGGATCCACTCAAGCATGATTCCCACAAAACCATATTTATAGAAATCGGCAATAAATTTCTTATCCTCTTCTGCGATATTCAGACCCCTGCTCTTTTCTTCTACCACACCCTCGATCAGATCATAGGTCAATTTAAAAAGATAGTTTTCTATCCGCTCCCTGTCCACATTTCTGTAAACATTCATAATAAACGGTTTATTTTCCAGTACTGCCTCAAATATCTGGGTCAGTCCTTCTGTCCAGGACTCAGAAGTCTTTTTACCCTGCAGGGCTTTTTTCCCGTCTTCCACACAGGACCATTCAACCAGATCATAAATATCCTTGAAATGATAATAGAAAGCCATGCGGCTTATCCCGCAGTCTGTGGTAATATCTGTTATCGTGATCCTGTCCAGAGGTTTCTTCAGAAGAAGCCGTTTCAGGGATTCTTCCAGAGCTGCTTTTGTGGTATTTGGCATATAACTCCTCCTGTCTGCTTACTGTGATTATTTCCAGTCGTAGTTTCTCAGGTGCCCTTCCAGATTCATGTGGTCAAAATTATTCTGGCGCAGTGCCTCGTACAGAACAATTGCTACGGAATTGCTCAGGTTCAGAGAACGGATATCTCCGATCATAGGGATCCTTACGCAGGTTTCCTGATTATTGACCAGAATGTCCTCCGGGATTCCTGCGCTCTCTTTTCCAAACATAATGTAGCAGTCTTCCTCATAATGAACATCAGTATAAGTCTGAGGCGCTTTTGTTGTTGCATAGTAAATCTTTGCACCGGGATTCTTCTCCAGAAATTCTTCAAAGTCCAGATATGTAGTTACATCCAGATCTTTCCAGTAATCCATTCCTGCTCTCTTTAAGGCTTTCTCACTTAAGGAAAATCCCAGAGGCTCGATAAGATGGAGTCTGGTTCCTGTTGCCACACAGGTACGGCCGATATTTCCTGTGTTTGCAGGAATCTCCGGCTCGTGAAGTACAATATTTAATTTTGCCATTTTCTTTTTATTCCTCTTGTTATTAATCGTCTGTCTTTTCTTAGAAAATTGTCTCTTAAGTTTCCTGCAGTTACTCTTTGAGAAGTTGCTGCAGTTCATCCTCTGCCGGACGTTCCAGATATCGGGCACTGCCGCCACTGTAGAGAAGCCGGTCATTACCACTGTTAGTCTGACCGATAACCTCTGCCACAAATCCCTCATTGCGAAGTCTCTGTACCAGTGCTTCACCTCCGCGGATTCCAATCAATACTGCTCCATCTGCCTGAAGCTTATATGGATTCAGGTCAAAAATCTCGCACACTTCTATGGTCTCCTGACGAATCGGTACCTTACGGAAGTCTGCTTCCAGTCCTACTTCTGAAGCTTCTGCCATCTTCCAGAGCGCACTTAAAAAGCCGCCCTCACCCATAGCATATAATGCGCTGGCATCTGCCTCCTGCGCAATTTTCCAGACAATACTGCCGGCTCCATAAGCATCCCAAAGTGAAACGCAATTCTGAATAAAACCGGCAGAGAATCTCTCTGCCAGTTTGTCCTTTTTATTTTTTGCTATTACAGAGGTTCCTTTCAAAGCCACCGGGCATGCCACTACCAGTTCATCTCCCGGTTTCAGGCATCCGGTTATTTCTGCCCTCAGAGCCTCCATTGCCGCCTGTCCCAGTCTCATTCTTTTCCTCCGAAAATTTATTATACGATCAGAGACAGAACTGTCGGCACTACCATTGCCAGTACCAGAATGATTGCAATAATTGCTGTGATCACTTTACGGTTCTTTGGATTAAACATTCCCATTTCTCTTCACCTCTTTAATCTCTGTTCAGGTTCTCAAACACATCTTTCGTCACATCTGTCACATGAGCGTTGTTAGTCAGCGGATCACGGTCTGCATAGTTAAACAGCAGCACTGTTCCATCTGCAAATACTTCCACATGTGCATTCTTTGCCACTTTTTCCCGTTTTCTGAAGTCCCATACCTGTCTCTCAAAAGGCTTCTGATCTCTGGCAAAGCCAGGACGGCTTTTCAGGTTTTCTCTCAGATAGAGATCATATACCATCTGGTCTTTTACCTGATCCATGGAAATCTCCGGCACATCCTCAAGAAATTCCAGCAGGATCTCATATCTTCGCATTCTTGTATGAGAAACATCACCATAGCCCTTTTCCATGTAAAAGCTGCCCAGTCTCTCATAAATCGAGAAAGCATCCGGGAAAAATTTTTCCAGATATTCAAGTGTATTCTGGAATTGTCCACTATTATAATACACTTCCACCATATTTTCCACAGTTTTCAGCTTCAAAACATGGTCATAATCCAGCCACTTCGTGGAAAGTACCTCATAAGGCTCCTGTGTTTTGTATACAATACCATATTCCCTGCACATCTCCATCATATGGGAACCCTTTAACACCTTCAAAAAGCCCAGCTGAAGCTGCTGTGGTTTCAGTGCATAAACATCATTAAAGGAATGCCGGAAGCTGTCGTAATCTTCATAGGGAAGTCCTGCGATCAGGTCCAGATGCTGATGGATATTTCCAAAGCTATGGATTCTGTCAACAATTCCTTTCAATTTTTCAAAATCCATAGTTCTGTGAATTGCCTTAATCGTATCCGGATTTGTTGACTGTACTCCGATCTCCAGCTGAATCAGGCCCGGACGCATGGTGGACATTTCCTGCAGTTCCTCTTCTCTTAACAGATCTGCTGAAATCTCAAAATGGAAGTTTGTTACACCATTATCGTGTTCATTAATATACTTCCAGATTGCCATTGCATGGTCATGTTTACAGTTAAAGGTACGGTCTACAAACTTTACCTGCGGAACCTTATTGTCTATAAAAAACTGCAGCTCTTTCTTTACTGTCTCTGTATCTCTGAAACGCAGTTTCTTATCAATGGAAGAAAGACAGTAACTGCAGGAGAAAGGACATCCTCTACTGCTTTCATAATAAATGATCCTGTTCTTAAACTCAGACAGATCTTTGTAAATGAACGGAATACTACTTAAGTCCATGATCTGGCGCCATCCATTATGTATGATCTGATCTCCGTCTCTGTAACAGATTCCTGTCATATTTTTCAGATCCTGCGGATTTTTTTCCACATAATATCCGGCAAGTTCTTTAAATGTTTCTTCACCTTCCCCGACCATAACACCTTTAAATTCTGAGTTTTCTGTCAGGAATTTCTCCGCATCATAAGAAACTTCCGGACCGCCGGCCCAGAAGTCGGCGCCCGGAAGAATCTTTATCAGATCTGCCATCAGTTCTTTTACAAAAGAAAGGTTCCAGATATAACAGGACACGCATACCACATCAGGATGCTCCAGGTAAATATCACGCATGATATCATCTTTCTGCTGGTTGATAGTATATTCCTTTAATACAATATGATCTGCGTAATCAGATGCATATGCCTGCAGATCATAAACAGCAAGATTAGAATGAATATATTTTGCATTGCATGCCACTAATAAAATCTTCATAAATCTTTAGCCTTCCAGTGCACTCTTCAGCTCTTCTTTGGAAGTAAGACCTACGAAGCGTTTCACTTCCGCACCGTCTTTAAACAGGATCAGTGTCGGAATGCTGACTACATGAAACTGCTGCGCAAGTGCCATATTCTGATCTACATCTACTTTTCCCACTGCGTATCCCTCTTCTGCCAATTCTTCTACAACCGGACCCTGACGCATACATGGTCCACACCATGTTGCCCAGAAATCTATAAGAACCGGTTTCTCAGATTTTAATACTTCTGTTTCAAAATTTGCTGTTGTAATCTCTTTTGCCATGATTTATATCTCCTTTGCTTATTCTTTATAAAAATTTGCAATGTAAGTTCTCTGGTTTTATAATATCAACACTATAACCCTGTTAAATTTTCAGTTTTTATTTTAGATTTTTTATTTTAAAGATCTTACATACTTCCCTGCATTAATACCTGCCTGTGCTCCCTCATACACAGCTTTCGCCACCTGAAGAAGCCCGCCTGTACAGTCACCTGCCGCATAGAGTCCCGGGATGGTTGTTTCCATATTTTCATTAACTTTAATGTTGCCTTTTTCCGTAAGTTCAGCTCCCATCTGACGGGCAATCTCAGTACTGCCTGCAGTTCCCATTGCAATAAATACACCGTCTGCAGGACAGAAATCATTTGCCTGCTGACCTGCTCCTGCCTTTATTTCCTCTGCCTGCACATCAGGTTCAAGACGGATTCCGGATACCAAATCATCGCCCTCTACAGACTGGATCTTCATTGTATTTACACTGATATTTTCTTCAGGTGTAAATTCCGGTTCTTCACCGTTTGTATAAATGGTTACTGTAGAAGCAGTATTAGACAATTCCTTTGCTTCATGCATGGCGAAATCACCGTTTCCAAGAACTGCTACATCCTTGCCTCTGTAAAAGAAAGCATCGCAGATTGCACAGTAACTGACACCTTTTCCCTCAAATTCTTTAACACCCGGGATCTTCGGTGCAGCGCGCTTACTTCCTGTTGCAAGAATCAGACTCTGAGTCTCGAATTCACCTTCTGTAGTTTTTACCACAAAAGTATCAAACCCGCCGACTCCCAGAACCTGTGCATCCAATATTCGTACGCCCAGTGCTTTCGCCTGAGCGATTCCTGTATCATATAATTCCTGACCGGACAGCGGATGTTCCAGTCCGTAATAGTTTTCTATTTTCTCTGCTTTTTCCAAAGCACCGATCCCATTATTGATCACCAAGGGATCCAGATTTCCACGAACTGCATAAAGCGCAGCGGAAATTCCTGCAGGTCCGGCACCTATAATTATCACTTTTTCCAATTTATGTCACCTGCTCTCTGTGATTGTTCTCAATACACTGTGATATATCATCGTTACTGTTCACTCCGTCCCAGTAACTTATTATCAACTATTGTTACTATACTACGTTTTCTGAAAAAAATCCATGATTTTATTTGGATAATTTTGGTTCATTTTTACATATTCAAAGTGCAATCCTACCCGAAGAGCTTTTTTACGTGAACTTCCTGAAAAAGTAACACTCAAATTGCCCTTTTCTCATCAAAACAGTCCAAAATCTAATTTATTTCATCCTCAGAACAGATAAATGCCATGATCTCTTCATATGTTTTTGTACTGTTTTCAACAGCTTTGAGCAGTTCTTTTTTCTTCTCTTCGTTCCTTTTTGCATAAAGATCTTTCAGTTTCATCATTTCGGAATCATACTTTTCTTTTACTTTTAATACCGTCTCTTCCTGCTTCTGTATCTGTTCTGCATCCATATCAAACGCTTTTAAGATTATTTTCTGGGTTGCTGTTACCGCATGATCCATACGGTATTTTCCATCTATCTGACGGACCAGTTCTATCTTTTCCAGTTCACGGATCGCTGCCGGAATGGTCATATAATTCGGCTTTTTGTCAAGCTTTTCCATTTCGTCTTTCAGCAGGACATACATCCTGCTTCTTACTATCAGTGCTACAAATTCCACGAAGATCTTCGCACCTGCAGCCTCATCTGACTGTACCCGTAGGCTCCTGTTCCCAAGATAACTCTTATCTCCCCTGAACAGTTTTTCTGATACATCCCTGCTCTTATACAGTTCCAAAGCTTCTTCCGCTGTCATCTGTTTTGGCGTTACTATCACAAAATATCCGCACAGATCGATCACTTCTATCCTCTCCCTTGCACATATGATCGTTCCATCATCCTCATGTATTTCAAGTTTAAAATACTTCTTATATCCATCCCCTACGGTCGCTTTTTCTCCCTTTAAACTATTAAGATATTTCGTCATCCGGTCTATTTTTGCCTCTATTTGTTCATGTTCCACACACGCTTTCTGGTCTGAATAATAAATATGAAAATATCTTTCTTTTTCATCTGATATATAGAGTTTTTTCTTTATTGTCTTTCCAAATGTCTTGTACTTCCGTATATTGTATTTACGAATGTTCTCGAATTCTCCTTTGTTTTCCAGAATCACCCGTCTCACAGATTCACTCATACCCTTTACCATGATCACAAAATCATACCCGCATTCATCCATATACCGGATGTTTTCCCTGCCAAAATATCCCCTGTCCAGGATAAATCCGACCCTCTTATATCCGTATCATTCTGCTTTTTTTAACATATACTGGAGCTGGGAAATATCTACGATACTTCCAGGATACTGCTCATAAAACAACGGTTCTTTATTATATGTATCATACGCAATGGAATAGTTAAAGGCCGGCAGTCCACGGTCATCTTTCGGGTGGCCAAACTCAACAAATCTCAGATCCCCTGCCTGACAGTTCTTATTGGTCGAATCGTAAGATATATATATTTTCTCCCGGTGATCCCTGTTTTCATTCCACCCATTTACAAACCCTATCCTCTGATCATCTGTAAGTCCTGCAAGAAAATCTGACACTTTTGAATCACTGTATATATGCATCTGCTTTGTAAAAAGCGGATGGCTGTAAGCATAGGAAGGATAATACTGTGCGGCATTATTTTCACTGATAAGAGAATAAGCTGCCAGATCCAGAAACAGCCCCGTCTCCTTCTTTCCAAGATATTTTTCCAGGATCTCCGGCAGTTTATATCCATTCAGGATCTTTTGGATCACCAGAAAAGTCCCTATTCGCAGACAACTGCTTCTCGTCTGTCCGGCTTTCTGTTCTGGCATCTCCTGACCGCCAAAATATTTTACAAAAGTTTCATTTGGGAGCATTCTATCCGGGTTATTTTCTGATCTTTTTCCAATGATCCTCTGCTCCGGAACATTATATTTTTTTCTCTGGATGATATACTCTTTCGAGCACATATCTGACGTATACTGTACCCCCTTTTTTCACATAATTTATCTTTCCGGGTATCTTCGGAATGTCTACCTCAAACTTCAGATACATGGCATATCTCCCTTCAAATATCGAGTGTTACTTTCTACTCAATATTTTACTCCTGTTTTCCCGTTTTTCAAGATTTTATGCCAAAAAATCCCTATTTTTCAAGTTTTTTTACAATCTGCTATTTTTTGAGTGTCACTTTTTCAGGAAGTTACTTGCTTTTGCAAAATGTTAGCCAGAATTACAAGTTTTAGTGGAACTCGAATGCAGAGTTCACAATAAACAGAAATGAGTTTGAGGTGACCGCCCGTGGAAGCACTTTCCATCTACTTGCAGGAAAATATGCATATGGAAAGTATCTGTGTATTCCCAACTGGGGGATTGGCACAGAAATATCGTCCCTGTCGGACTGCTTCTGGAACAGGGGGACGCCTTGAACAGGACTATCCGGGGCTGTCAAAGGTGGACATCATCAGTATCGTAAAAGCACTTGAAGCACTCAGCTCATATGTAACATTGTAAATGAAACAGATAATCCGGCAGGAAATCTGCCGGATTGCACAAAAATGCCAATGACACAAAACTCAGCAGATCTGTGACATGGGAGCAAATCTGATTAGTGACAAACTGAGAAATCAGCAACACATAGAGTTCACCTCCTTCCTATTTGAAGATAAGAGCAAAGGTCTTTCTCCTTCATCCTTATCCCGAATGAAACACATAAAATGTTCGGTATATTTAAATTTTCAACGAATCATGAAAGCTTATCACAGCCTATAATGAAAATAGGGGATTGACCTCCACTACTTTTTTTACTTCCTGCCTTGTTTTACAATAGTTATTGACAGGATTAAGTTTGATTGTACCTTGGAGGATTTTCACCCCGTTTTTCAACGTAAATGTTTTGCCCTTGAGTACAGCATATTGTCGCATCTTTTACAGATAGCACGAGTAGCAAAGTCCATATTATCTCGGGCAAATCTCCTGTCAATTCTATTATAAAGGAGGCTGTCTGTATGAAAGATCTTTTAGAAATTTCCTGTGGTTTGGATATCCACAAAGAAAAAATTGTTGCATGTATCCTAACTGGTCCATTAGGTAAACCTACTCACTCTGAAATTCGTGAATTTACCACTTTAATTCCTGATATGCTTGCTTTACGAGACTGGATTATTTCAGAGAATTGCCATCATGTTGCAATGGAAAGCACTGGCATTTATTGGATTCCAATTTACGAAATATTAGAAGATGCTTTCTCTGGAGATATCACTTTATTAGTTGTTAATGCCCGCCATATGAAGAACGTTCCTGGCAAAAAAACTGATATGCGTGATTCTGAATGGATTTCTACATTACTACGTGCAGGACTCCTTAATGCAAGTTTTATTCCAGAAAAAAGGATTCGTGAATTTCGTGATTTAAATCGTTATCGCAAGAGTATTATCCGCGATATTACTTCCCAGAAAAACAGGGTTGAAAAATTCCTGCAGAGTTCCGGTTTTCGTCTGTCTTCTTTTATTTCTGATATTTTTGGTGCTTCCGGCAGAAACATTATTCTACATTTGATGGAACATGGACGGATTGATAAAATATCTTTGGATTCTTATCTCAAAACAAAAACCAGAAAACGCATTGATGAAATCCTCATGTCTGTAAATGGGACTCTTTCAGAACATCAAAAATCTTTCTTAAAAATCCTCATGTGTCATTATGATTCCATGAAAGAGCATCTTATTGAAATTGAAACTCATCTTCAGGAAGATATGCTTCCATTCGCTTTACAAATTGAACAGTTAAATACTATCTATGGAATAAGTACAACTGCTTCCTGTGCAATCATTGCCGAAATCGGTACAGATATGAAACCATTTAAAACTGCAGAACACATCTGTTCATGGGCCGGTCTGTGTCCCGGCAATAACGAGAGTGCCGGAAAAAGAAAAAGTACCTCTATCACAAAAGGCAATCCTTATATAAAAAGTATGCTTTGTGAGATTGCCTGGGTAATTGCCGGCAAACGAAACACATATCTTTCAGCCTGGTATTGGAGAATCAAGCAGAAAAAAGGAGCCAGAAAAGCCATTGTCGCTCTTGCTCGTAAATTACTTGTTATCATTTATACAATGCTAAAACAAGGCACTAATTTTGATGAAAACTGTTTTGAAGTCAGGCGCAAAAACTGTGAGCAAAAACAACTTTCCCGTTATATACGAGAATTAGAAAAACATGGCTATACGGTTGAAGCTCAAGTATAATCCATCTTTTGTACAAATCATATTTCACTGCTGGCAGCCATTATTATGACTGCTTTATAGTGCTGCTTTCATAATTGTTGAAAACATTTGTTGTCAAGGTTCAAGTCTTGGCTGCGATTTTTATTTTCGTAGCAATGTAATATCTAATCTATTCTTCTCATTCTGAACTTTTCATAAAAGTTACACTAAATGGCTAAAAAGTTTGAAAACAAGCCATTTTCTCCAAATTGGTTTTAGTGCAGTTTTAGTGTAACTGTTACACTAAAACCATCCATGAAAATCTAGTATTTATGCGGTGTAGCGGATTTAGTGTAACTTTTTTGCAGAGTTCACACTCATGTAAAAAGCATATTTAGCTATCTTTTATTTAATACGATAACTGAAATATGCTTTTCTATGTCTACATTCAATATAATCATTATTTAGCAAATATTCTCGATATAAATTATTTAGCAAAAGAAGACTTTTATTTTGCTACTATATATCTAATAATAAAATTTCTGGTAGCTTTACTTTTCTTGATAATAGAGCATATATAAAACCAGCTATCCCGTTCATTAAACCAAAATCAAACCGTTCTTGTGGTAATAATTCTAATTTATTTTCATATATTTTCTTAGCCATATTGTGCAAATATATCTCACATATTTTCACTATTTTATCGTTTCCTTGCTTCAATGCACTTTCTAACATAATATGCACATTTCCCGAATTACCATGACATAAACAAAATCCTTTTCTCAACCCTTTGGTCATAATTTTCTCCATTGCTTTTTCTATATCTTTTTTACAAATATCTTTAATTTCTTCTTTTTCCTGTAAAACTGTTCTTGCTAACAATATCCCAGCCGCACCATGACACCATGCTACACCATCCCCACTATTTATACCTCTAATATCTTTCCAATTTTTAATCTTTGAATCATATAGCTTATTTTCATACTCTATCATTTTTGATATATATTTCATATATTTATCTCTTTTTGTAATTTTTTGATAATTACATAAACATATCTCAGCACCACTAAGTCCGTGCGCTAATCCTGCCCACATCCTATTTGATTTTCCCCTATCATATAAATTGCACTCTGCTTCTATTTCTTCTATCATTAAATTTATCCTATGCTCAGCATCATATATAAATTTTTCATTATTGGTCAATTTGTACATATTCAAAAGTGTCTTTATTATTCCTGACCAACCAGATACAAAATCATATCCTCTTGATGCCAAATCCATTTTGAGCAATTTACTACAATGCTGCTCAGCATAATGTAAATAAATTTCATTTTTAGTTATTGTATACACATATTGATACATATATACTATAGAATATTCACCCGTAAATGCACCCATTTCTTTCTTATCATTAGATAAAGATTTCGTATAACAAAACATTTGTTCATCTATCTGTTTAATCACTGTTTTAATACTTGCTATAGGATTTTTCAAATAATAAATATGAAACAAAATGCACATTCCAGCCATTCCGCAATACAAATAGTTGTTCATTGGCACGACATTCCAAATATTGTCTATTGTTTCTATGCTCCACCATCCAATACTCTTTTCTTCCGCTAATAGATTGTTTTTCATAATTCTGCACATCATTTTATCAATAGCCAAATCGATATATGACTTACTGTTATCAACAGTATACTGTTTTAAATCTAGCAGTTTATTCATTATGTAAGTATTCTTTACTCCGCCTTCTAATAATCCGTTACTTGCTACTATTATGAGTCTAATTTGATTTAAAATATTCTCTTTTTTATTCCGTCCCCTTAATTCTATTGAATTTGAAAAATAATCTTGAATTACTGCATCCTCACAATATAAATTATAATCCGCAAAATTATGTGAAAAATATGGTATGTTCCCTTTTAATAAACACTTCTTTTCATATTCAATTATTTGTACGTTGTATTCTTCAGATTGTTGTAATAACAAATCTACTAACTTATTTCTTTTTTCCTTATTGCACAAATACTCTGGATTTCTTATAATCAGCAGAATCATCGAATATTCTTGAGTTGCTCTAAGAATATATCTGAAATTTTCTTTTTTCAAACTTACTTTTATCTTTTTCTCTAATCTCCTATTTTTCCATATACAAAAACTATTATAAAATCCCTTAATAAAAAAATATAAATATTTTTCTAATTTAACCCCCTTTCCATTTATTTTAGGTAAACACTGCCCCGTATTTACTACACTCTTCTTATACGTAATTCGAATATCCGATGTTTGTGAATTAGCAACAACCGGAACATCATATATCGTCTTACAACTTTCTTCATTTCTTAATATTCCTGCGTTAAATACCGAGTTATTCGTTCCTTTCATGTAAACAGGTAAAATCCCTATATTTAACACCGAATCGCTCATAAATTTTTCTATATCTCTCATTATGTTAGAATTTTTATTTCTTTTAATAACTTCCATATCAATCAAAACAGGAAATTCGCCCGCAGCAATTACATTTTCATAATGTATATCCGCAGCTCCTATTGCATAACACAAAAACAAGTTTATTCCTAAACGAGTAAAATAGTTTTTTATTTCAGTTTCCGTAGCGCATTCTTTGTAATAAACCTCTTTTTCCCAACTATATTTTGATTGAAATACAATTTTATAATCATAAGAGTCTAATTTTTGATCTTTATACAAAACTTTCAAATATTCCAGATAGATTTTTTTTAAATTATTTTTTTGTGGCTTATAATATATTGTAATACCATTGTCTAACACTATTTTCACCACTGTCTCTCCGTAATCGTGAAAATCTGCCATATCTGATTCGACTCTTACTAGCATTTCAAATTCTTTACCATTGCATAATTCTCTAATAATTTCCTTCCTATCCTTTTCTAAACGTTCAACCATATTTCGTAACAATAATACATACTCGTTGCAAGCCTCAACTATTTCACACAACAGCAATGGATATATTCTCCAAAATCCCTCCATATATGACAAGTTTTTAAGACACTCCTGTAAAAATATTTCATATTCTATTTTTATGTCGCTCGCTTGTATCACTTTATTCTCTTTGCAAAATTTTATCTCTAAAATTAACGTACGGATACATAAAGGCTCTAGACGATTAAACACTCCTCTTGCAATATCATTTATAGTTTCCCTCCTCCAAAAGACAGATTGTGGAATATTTTTATCAATCTTTTTTAATGTATACTTTATAAATGGAATATAAAACGGAATAAAATTTCGATTTTTCAATATATTTTCGTCGAAATCTTCATAACACCCAAAACCCTCATTATAAATTTCTTCAAATATCTCCTTTACACTCATAACTTTATATATCACCTCAAATAAATTGCTCTCTCCTAATCGATTTTAATTCTAATAACTAATGTTTCAATTATATAAAAAAGGTGAAAGTAACACTTTCTTATCACTTTCACCTGTATATTAACAACACAATATAGTCAAAAAAGCACCTGTTAATTCTTGCGTTATCTTTTGTTCTGTATTTTTATTTTGTATTTCTAAAAGTATCTTTTTTTCTTTTTCCACATTTCCTATTACCTCCATTAGTTCTTCTCTCCTTATCACTTCTTTATACATAACTACCTCCTATGTAATATTTTATATAAAACATGTAGAAATTATCTGTCTATAAACAAATTTTACATGTTTTTATCATATACTCTATTTACATCATTATATCTATCACAAAACTATTACCCTCTATATCATAAACGATATGACCATCATACTTCTCAATTACACTTGTTACGCTCCGTAAACCTATTCCGTGTAATAATTTATCATCTTTAGTAGAAATAAATTTTCCGCTTGCATTCTTTTGACATTGTATACATGGATTTTGAACCCTGAAGAAAAGCATATCATTTGCTTTCTTTAAGCTAACCTGTATTATAGGATCAAAACCTACAATATTTGTGCATGCCTCTATTGCATTATCTAACACATTACTAAATACAGCACATAATTCATTTTCACTCATACTAAAATTATAGTTTTCTAACATATCAACATCAAATACAATTTTAATATTTTTCTCTTTCGCTTCAAAATATTTATAATTAAATATTATATCAACTAAATTATTTGATGATAATACAATACCGCCTATTTCTGATATAGGACTTTTTAAATTAGATATATATTTTTTTACCTCATCGTAGTCTTCATGTTCAATTAAACTGCTAATAACAATAATGTGATTTTTAAAATCATGGTAAATATTCTCTCTTTCCTTATATAAGCTAATAACAGAATTGTAATTTACTTCTAATGATTCCAATAATATTTGAGTAGATAATAATTTTTCTTTTTCATTTCTATAAATCACATATATATAAAATAAAAGTACAAACAATATAAATAATAATATGAATTCTATCCATTGAGCTGTCAAATCAATAGAATCAATATATATATATTCAAATCCATTTAATCCTGCTGTTTCTAATATAACAACCGGTATGAAAAATTTTATATATTTTCCTATTCTTATATTTTCAATATGATGAATACTTATTTTTCGATATATTATATATACAAAACTACAAATTAAGCCTCTGGTAACAGCCATCAACAAAATTCTTGGATAATCTAATGTCGTTTCTATATACAATCCTATATTGTATATTACACTTGAATGTATACACGATATTACTAACATATCAAACAAACTTAATACGTAAAAATAATTAGTAATTATAATCAACGACATCAAAATATTCTGTTTATAAAATATTAGTGAGATGATAAATATACTTATGATTAAAAACAATGTTAGAGTTGTAGAATAATAAACTATATATCTATTAAAGTTTTCAACCAATGCCAACAAAAAAACCAAAAAACATATAATACATTTTCTTCCTTTAATACATTTTCTTTTTTTTAAAAAAATGGAAAGTAAAATAAAAACCCCTAATATTTCTATTACACATAACAAAAATTGAATTTCTTTATATAAGTTATTCATCAATGAATATGTTTCCTCCAATAGTTATGTATTTCTTCTTTAACCTTTAAAGAATAATTTCTACTTATTATAATAGTATCATCATTATCCAAATACACCTCTTTACAATCAACTTTTCTAATATGAATAACATTAACTATATAACTTCGATTTGCAAAAATAAACATTTCATCATTAAGATCACTATATATCTTTTGTATAGTTGCCCTTACATAAGCTGTTTCATTATTTTTACACACAAATATACAGTTTTTAGCCTCTTTGTAAATATATATTATATCTTCCAATGGTATTTTTATATATCTAGAGTTCGTACTGATTATATAATAATTTTTATTTTGTAATGCAAGTTTCTCATCTACACAAGTCAGCACCTCTGGAATTTTCTCTTTTATTTTTTGCTTATCTATAAATTGAAATGCTGCATAGTCATATCCTTTTAATGCAAATTCCAAATGCGATGTTATAAAAATAATAATGGCGTGTGCCTGCAATTTTCTTATTTTTTTCGCTAAGTTTAGTCCATCATCTTTTTTTTCTAATCCAATATCTAGCATATAAACATCGTAATATTTATTCTCTTGTAGATCATAATTTAACATTTCAGCAGAATTATATATCTGGATGTCTACCGCCATTTGTTTTTCTATATAATGCTGAATAATAATAGTTTTTACTTCTTTTTGGAAATATTTTTCATCTTCCACATAGACAAATCGAAGCATTTTTCTCCTTCCCAGTAAACAAGTCACCTCAAAAAACATCAACAAGTACAATGCCATTATTTTTTCTATATAATTATTAAATAATATTTATGATAAACAACATTGCACAAATAACTACTATTTTCCTGTATATATAATCTAATCTGCGATATATATTTTTTTCCATCAGCATAACGAACACTATATTCGTATTCCCCTATACTTTTATTAGATACTTTTTCTATAATATCTTTTATAACTTCATTCTTTGTATACTTTCTATACTTGCTAATAGGCCATTTCCCTATTGCTGCTGCTATTGCATTATAATTTAATTTAATTTTAATTATACTCTCCTCCTTCTCAAATAGTATTTTATATAACTCAAAATCCCTTATATCACTGTCTTCAACTAACATTTTTTTTATTTTATCACATTCTATTCTTTTTCCAAGATGTTCATATATACAAAATTGTATTGCTGTTAAAAATTCATCATTTTTAGTTACCTGATACTCTTTTATTAACATTCTTATAATAACCATCCACATTGATGAAGTATTACTTCCAGTATTTTCTATAGTATCATTGCTATCTCCTTGAATCCACGTATTTTTTAATTTCACTTTTCACACCTCCATTTATATTTTGCCTCGAGTAGGCTGGTCTTATGTCAAGAAAAAGTACAAATTAAATACAACCAATTTTCTCTTTTTAT
>OBZN01000289.1_pt1 | contig 24410 bp, 28 predicted proteins | sample 1476951 | NCBI WGS metagenome assembly OBZN01 (sample SAMEA2580246, study PRJEB22360) | human gut metagenome | biome: human gut; feature: human-associated habitat; material: faeces | place: Denmark | collected 2008/2010
CCTCGATCTGCCTCTCGTGGTCGGGGGGGACGATGGCGGCAGCCAGTCCAATCGCGTGCTCTTCGACCGCAGCATTGGTATCACCGTGCGTTATGGCAGTCGCACTCTTCCAGGTGATTGTCGTGATCTGGCGGCGAAAATCTACGGCCTGCTCACAGACCCCGCGATTTGCCAGCTTGACGGGTCTCCGATCGCGGCAGTCGAGGAGGACGGGTGCAATGGTCCGTATTTCGTGGCCGAGGACGCGAATATCGCCAGATGCTATCTGACTCTCGAATTCTCCGCTATTGGAGAATTCCAATAATTCAATAATTCAATAATTCTTAATTTTTAGGCGTTGAAACGTTTGTTTCAGCGCCTTTTTTGTTTGAAAGGACAAAATATGGCAGCTGATTCAGCAGGCAATGACCTGAGCGCCGCGAAGATCGTGGTGACAAGCGCATACCGTTTCGCACCCTATGACGCGACTCAGAAGCTGACCGCTGATCTCATCGCGCCAACCGTGGCCGACGTGAAGACCGGCTTGGACAAGATCTTCAGCAAGGGCGGCTTCGTCGGCCTTATCACCGAGGATGGCGCGCCGCAGGACAGCCGTGACGCCGATGATGCGATCAAATTCCACCAGCCTGGCTATTCGATCAACGGCAAGGCGTCGCTGACCGAGCAGTTCACCGTGGCCGAGGATAACGACATCACGCGCCAGATGACCATCGGCAAGCCGGACTCCAGTGGCGTGTATCACGTGACCGATGTGATTCAGGATGGCAAATGGTTCTGCTACAAGGAAACCGTTCTTAAAAACGGCACGCATCGCCGTCGTCTTGGTGTCGTGAATCTGACCGGCAACGAGCAGGGTCAGGAGACCTCCGGCAAGAACACCGGTGACGCTTGGACCATCGAATGGATTCAGGATGACGTCTGCGATTCCGGCAACAGCAAGTATTTGGAGTCCTTCGTGACTCCGACTGTTTCATCCGGTCCTCATACCGATGGTCATCAGGCTGATGATTCCGAGTCTCAGCCGGTCGCCGACTGACATTGATTCTTCCCAGCATGTGTTTCTTTCTTCCTTTCTTCGCATGTGCTGGGATTCTTCCTCTTCATTCATGAGAACGTAAAGGAATTTTTCATATCCGTTTGAAAGAAGGAAGAAATGACCGAGAATGTGATGCCCTCCGCCGCCGATTTCGACGCATGGACTCAGGAGGATGAGGAGAAGGCGCTTGAAGCGTCGGCCGAGCGGATGAAGGTGAAGCACCTCATCAAGGACGACGGCGTGTGGTTCCTCGCACCGCACGGCCACATTTACAAGCTGCCTCTGAATCTCAGCATCGATGATTTCGTGCGCCTGTCCGACCTGCAGTCCAACACGGAGCAGATTCAGGCTTTGAAGGATATTCTCGCGGCTTTTGCTGGCGAGGATGCGGCCAAGGAGTTGGCGAAGGAGCCGGCAATGGTTCCATTCAACATCCTCAACGATTACGGCGAGCTGCTTGCGAAGATTCAGGGTGTGGAATTGGGAAAATCGTCGGCTTCTGCCAGCTCCTCCAAGGAGACGCCGGCAGTCGAATAAGGGCCGATTTCGCGGCTCGCGGGTGGAGTCTGCAGGCTGATTTGGGCGGCAGACTCCGCTACTGCGACGCGATCGCATTGTGGGAGAACCTTTCGGCCGACCCGAACACTTACACCGGCATGACTGCGGTGCATATGGTGCTGCCGATGGATGCGACGGCAATCATCACCGCGATTCAGGCTGGCGGCACGTCGATTCTTGGCGACCTCGCGCCGGAAAAGGCTGGGAAGAAGCACGTCGAAGTGACCGATGAGGAACGTCGTGAGGCGTTGGAGTCGATGAGCAGCATCTTCGGCTTCAAAAAAAGTGAATAGAGGAGGCTGTCATGGCTGGCGGTAGCGAGCTTGGATCCGCGCATGTGAGCATTTTCCCGCAGATGAAGGGCTTCCGCCAGAATGTGGCCAAGGAGACCGGCAAGGCCGTCTCCGACATGAAAAACTCCTTCACGAAGGGCTTCAATGGCGCGCAGCAGGGCAAGCAGATCGGCAGCGCCTTCAAAAGCGGTTTCAACAGTGGTGCGGCCGAGCTGAATTCCGAAGCCCTGAAGTCCTTTAAAAAGGACGTGGCTCAAGCCTCGCAGAAGAATACTGACGCCTTGCTGAAATTCAAGGCGGCTGGCGTGCAGGTGCAGGCCGCTCAGGAAAAGCTGAACGCGGCCACACAGAAATATGGCGAGGACAGCACGCAGGCTCAGGCTGCGGCCATCAAACTCGAACAAGCTCAAATCAAACAGAAGACGGCGGCTGACAATCTCAAGGCGGCGTCCGACAACCTCAAGACGGCGCAAGGACGGCTCAAGGACCTCGAAACGCAATTGGCGGACGAATCCGACAAGTCCAAGAATGCGTTCAGCCGTCTGGCGTCCGGCTTCACCTCAACGGCACAGCAGATCGTCGGCAAGATTCCAGGCGTGAACGCGGCGGTGCAGAAGATCAGTTCGACGGCTGGCGATGTCACGTCCAACATCAAAAGCAAGTTTTCGGCTGCTTGGAATGCTTTGCCGGAGGGTGCGCGTAATGCGGCCGCGAAGGCCGGTAATGCGTTGCATTCGGGTTTGAGCAAGGCTTCCGGTTTCGCTTCGAAGGCGGTGTCCGGCATCGGCAAGGCGGCTAAGGGCATGGCCACCGTCGTGTCCGGCGCCGCTGCCGCCGCTGGCGGATATCTGGTGAATTTCGGCAAGCAGGCCGTGGATGCGGCCCTCAAGGCCGGTGAGGTCACTGCTAAATTCCAGCAGGTCGCCAAAAACAACAATTGGACCGAGGAAGAGCAGAAGTCCCTGCTCAGTCTGAATAAGACGCTTGGCCAGACCGGCGTCATATCCGGTGGCACCTTGAAGGCCGCTCAGGCACAGCTCGGCACTTTCGCGCTGACGGCGGATCAGGTCAAGACGTTGACGCCCGCTTTGGCGGACATGATCGCCAACAACAAGGGTTATAACGCAACCGCTCAGGATGGCGTGCAGATCGCTAACCTGCTCGGCAAGGTCATGACCGGCTCGGCTACCGCATTGAGCAAATATGGCGTGACGATGACCGACGCCCAGAAAAAGACCTTGCAGGAGGGCACGGCACAGGAGAAGGCCGCTATGGCCGCCCAAGTGTTGGAGGCGAATTTCGGCGGCATCAACAAGGCTCTTGCGGAGACTCCGCAGGGCAAGATGACGATCTTGCAGCATGAGATTGCCGGTTTGAAGACTTCGGTCGGCAATGATCTGATTGCGGCTTTCGGTGGTGTCGGTGGTGCGGTCATCAAGATGGTGCAGGCTGTCGAACCACTCATCACAGCTTTCTTCGACAAGGTGGCCGCACTGGCCGAGAAGATCGGCCCGCCACTTGAAAAAGTGTTCGGTGGTATCGCCGACAAGATCAGCAAAATCAATTTCAGCGGCTTCATGGGCCAATTGTCTGGATTGTCCGGCCCTATCGCAGCCGTGACCGGCTTGCTGGGTGCGGCTGGTCTTGGTGGCGCGTTGAGCGGCTTGAGTGGCGTGCCGGTGATTGGCGGATTGCTGTCGAAGTTCGGTGGCGTCCTGTCTGGTCTTGGCGGGCCTATCACGCTGGTGATTGGCGCTCTGGCCGGCCTTATCGCCACGAGCCCGCAATTGCGCAGCGAATTCGGCACGATGCTCAAGAATGTTTTCGTCAGCTTGCAGCAGGCATTCCAAATGCTTCAGCCGTCGATTCAGACGCTCATGACGGCTTTGAATCAATTGGCGGCAGCTGTCATGCCTGTCATCACCAATTTCGTCGGCCAGATCATTCCACTGCTAACACCAATCATTTCCACTTTGGTGGGTGCTTTGGTACCTGCCATTCAGGGCATTCTGACCGTGGTGACCACCGTCATTCAGGCGATAACTCCGGCCATCCAAGGAGTCCAGCCGGTTGTCACGGCGGTGGTCGCGGCCATCACGGCTGTGATTCAGGCGCTCATGCCGGTCATCTCGCAGATCAGCAGTCTCATCACTGACGTGGTGGCTGCGATCACTCCGGTGATTCAGGGCCTTGAGCCTTTGGTTACGACGGTGGTGCAGGCGATTACCAGCGTGATTCAGGCTCTGGTGCCGGTGATTCAAGCTCTCGCACCATTGGTGTCCACCATCATTTCCGCGATCGTCGGCTTTATCAGCTCGACATTGCTGCCGACCATTCAAGCGATGCTGCCTTTCATCCAGGGCATCATCGGCGGCATCACGATGGTGGTCAGGGGCATCGTCAATGTGATTCAGGGTGTCATCAATCTGGTGACCGGTCTGATTAATGGCAATTGGAGTCAGGCTTGGAACGGCTTTAGTCAAATTGTGCATGGTGTTGTGCAGGGCGTGCTCGGCTATTTGGGTGGCATTGGCAGTGCGATTATCGGCATCTTCGCTGGTGCTGGCACGTGGCTGTGGAATGCCGGCGCGTCGATCATCAATGGTCTGCTCAATGGTCTGAGGGCGGCTTTCGGCAAAGTTAAGAGCTTTGTGAGTGGCATCGGCGATTGGATCGTCAAACATAAGGGTCCTCTCAGCTACGACAAGGTGATGCTTAAGCCTGCTGGCTTGGCGATCATGCAGGGCTTTGACAAGAGCCTTAAGGCTGGCTGGAAGGACGTGCAGCGCACTGTCAATGGCATGAATGCGCAGATCAATGGCGGTTTCGATGTGGATGCGTCGAAGTCGGGGCGCGCGAATGTCAGCAATGGCGGTGGCGGTGCCACGTATGTCACGCAGACGTTCAATTATCCCGCGATCGCGCCCACGTCGATTTCGACGCAGCAGAAATTGCAGACTGCGGCGATGCCGCAATGGTGACACACAAGTGAAAAAGGTGGTGCAATGATTCTCACGGATTATCTCATCAATGGTCAGCAGCTGACTGGTGAGCGTTCGAGCCTGATAGTCGGCACCACCCATTTCACAAGCATTAGCCCTCGTATTAATTCCGTGACCGTGAACGGCCGGTCCGGCGTCATGCTTCCGGCTGGGCCGGTGGCTTTCGATGCGCCGGAAATCACGCTGAAATTCATCACGGACGGGCCTGATGCGGATACTCTGATGCACCGCTTCTACCGCTTGTGCCGTTTGGCTTCCAAGCTGACTCGCGTGGAGCGTGACACGGTATCCGGCTGGGCTCGGCGCATGACCGCCAGTGCGGTATGCACGTCATGTCAGCCGGACGGTGACGAGATTCCGTGGGATGACCACCGCGCGGCCACCGCCGTCTTCCAATTGCCGGACGTTTATTGGCAGGGGGAGCAGTGGCAGGAGCGCACCTTGGACGCGACTGGCGGGCGTCTCATGGCCGGCGGCGTCAAGCCCAGCACGCAGAAGTATTGGACGCGCTGGCAGGGCGAGAGGAACGCTTCTCCGAGCCTTCTGGCCGACTTCTACACCTTCTGGACTGGTCTTCCGAACAACAGTCCGAGCGTCTTGGTGCCGCTCGGTGAGGGGATTCCCGAGGGCTGGCTCTCCGACGCGCCCATCACCACGCTGGTATTGCGCTTCGGTGTCGCCACTGGTGTGACCATTTCAGATCCGGTGAGTGGCACGAATCTCATGTGGGGCGGCAAACGTGACGCCTCACGACCTTACCTCTTCGTCGATGTGGCCAATCGCAAGGCGTGGACGGCGGCCAATGCCGACGCATGGTCCGGTGGTACGGACGCATCGAATGGCATCGACTGGACCACCGAGCCACTGCAAGTGTGGCCCGCAATCGATTCCGGCGATTATCGCCTCGCAATCAAACAGACCGGCAGCGCCGACAAGGTGACATGCCGGTTTTTGCAATCTTGGGAGTAGTTAATCATGGGCAAGTCTTTGCATGCTCGTCTCGTGGCATACCGGCCGTTCGGTGCAAGAATCGGCGTATTGGCGGAGCCGGTGAGCTTCAGCGCGTCCATGCTGCACAATGATGACGGCGCCATCAGCATCGAGTACTCGATGTTGTCCGGTGACGCGCAGGCGTTCGACCGTGAGCTGACGGACGGTCTGGAAGTGGCCGTGGAAGTGTCGGACGGCACCGGCTATCGCGAGCCGGACAACGCACGCTTCGTGATCACGGGCCGCTCCGGCAAGACCGATGACCGGACTCGCACCGTCACCTATTCCGGCCAGTCGATCAGCTGGCTCCTGAGCAAGGCGGAGAACAATGATTCCAGCCATCTGCTCGCGGACGGCGACAACAAGGGCAAAAGGCCCTTCTACTCGTCTAATCCGGGCACGATTCTCAAGACTTTGCTGGACGAAAACAAGGCGCGTGGTGGCGTGGCCACTGGTCTGACCTTGGGCTTCGACACGGCCAAGGACGCGGCTGGCAGGAATTGGGCAAAAAAGTACACTCTGTACTATTCGCTCGGCACTGATTTGCAGACGATCCTGGACGCCCTGGTCAATGGTGGCGGCTGCGACTGGCGCACAAGCGGCAGGGTACTCAAGCTTTGGAATGCGGACAGCACCGCCTTGAGCCGTGACCTGAGCGAGAGCATTGTGCTGCAATTGGCGCGTGACATCAGCGAAGCCCCATTCGAGGAGTCCATCGCCGACCTGGCATCAACCATCCTTGTCGAGGGTGACAATAATCTGCTTTTCCGCATGGATAATCCGGCTGCTCCGACGCCTTGGGGCAAGTGGGAATCCTATAGCTCGCAGGGTGGCGTGTCCGATAAGGATACCGCGCAGGCATTCATGCAGTCCACGCTTGATGATGCGGCTAGGGTACGCGGCCAGTACACGCGCGATCTGGTGACTTCCGGCGTGGATGATCTACCGCTCATCGACTTCCACGCCGGCGACTGGATCACCGCGCCAACAGTCACTCACGGCGAGAAGGTGCGCGTGCAGGAAATCGACCTGAGCGTGCGCCAGGGCGAGGGCTTGAGCGCGTCCATCGCCTTGAATGACATCAAGTATGACGCTGCCGTACGTCAGGCGAAGAAAATCAAAGGCATCACTGGCGGTGCGTCATTGGCCGGTAGCGAGGGCGGTACGACCGCCTCTTCCGACCGTGACCATCGCGTGCCGAAGGCCCCGCAGGGACTTGTCGTGCAGACCGACGCCTATATAGGCTCGGATGGCTATGCGCATGGTCTGGCCACCGCCTCATGGAGCGCGGTCACGCAGGCCACGAACAATACCGCCATTGAGATTAGCAATTACGCCATTGAGTGGCGCAGGCATGTGGATGGCGCGCCGTGGCATTCCGCCGGCACCACCGATAAGACGCAGCTTGGCTTCGGTGGCCTTGATTGTGGCACGCAAATCGAGGTGCGCGTCAGGGCAGTGCCGACATATTCCGACAAGCTGGGTGATTGGTCGACTGTCGTGGTGGCCACCGTCGAATCCGATACGACGCCGTGCTCAGTGCCCTCCAAGCCGACTGTCTCCTCCGAGCTGGGTGTGATCACCGTCCACTGGGACGGCAAGACCGCTGCCGGCGCGCAGATGGAGCCTGACTTCGACCATATCGAGGTGGGCGAGGGCGTCAATGCGGCCGGCATGACCGTCATCAGCGCTACGCAGTCCGGCCCGGGCGATTATCTCGTGACCGGCCTGAAAGCAGGCTCCCAGCACTCCTACGCTTTGCGTTCGGTCGACCATGCGGGCAACCGTTCCGACTGGTCGGCAGTCGCCACTGTCACCGTGGCATCGGCTGTCTCGCCTGACGAGGTCAAGCAGATTCAGAAGGATTTGGCTGACAATCAGACGGCGTTGAAGGATAATACGGCCAAGCTCGATCATGCGCAGAAGGATATCGCCGCTAATCAGGCCGCTCAGGCGGCTACGGCGAAGGATCTTGAATCCGCGAAGTCTGACATCAGGTCGAACCAGTCGGCCATCGGTACGGCGAACGCCACGTTGCGGGATAATACGGCGAAGCTGGATCAGGCGCAGAAGGACATTCAGGCGAATAAGACTGGTCTTGATGCGGCGAATCAGACGCTCACGCAGGCCAAGGCCGATCTGTCTCAGGCCCGGAAGGACATCGCGCAGACGAAATCCGACCTGACTACGGCGAATGGCGAGATTAGCAAGGCCAAGGAGTCGGCGGCGCAGGCGTATGCCGAAGCCCATTCGAAGAACCATACTTTCCGTGGTCCCGACGAGCCGAAGGATAATCTCATCGTCGGCGACCTGTGGCTCAAGACGCAGAAGTATTGGACTCGCTGGCAGGGGGAGAAGAACGCAAGCCCCTCACTGCTCGCGGACTTTTACACGTATTGGACCGGCGCTCCGAATAATTCGCCTTCCGTGCTCGTGCCGCTTGCTGACCGCGTTATCGATACGCTTGTCTGGGATGGCTCCGCTTGGAACCACATGGGCTATGCCGACGTGGAGCGCAATGCCGACGAAATCGCTCAGGCGAAGTCCGACATCGCGGATAACGCCGCGAAGTCCACCGACGCCAAGAAGGCTGCTGAGAATGCCGCTGCCGCAGCGAAGAACGCGCAGGGCACGGCTGACACGGCGAATGGTGCGGCGAAGACAGCGCAGGATACCGCCAACGCTGCTACCGCTGCCGCCAAGAGTGCCACCGCGACCGCAGGTCAGGCGAAGAGCGCCGCCGACGCCGCGCAGACCGCCGCCGAAAGCGCCAAGAAGACCGCAGGCAACGCGGAGACACTGGCCAACACCGCCAATGCTTCGGCCAATGCCGCCAAGTCCGACGCGGCTTCCGCCAAATCGGACGCTTCCACCGCGAAGACCGACGCGGCCCATGCCCAGGCCACCGCCTCGAACGCTTCGAGCGTGGCCACGCAGGCGAAGGCCACCGCCGACAGTGCGGCCCAGTCCGCCACGGACGCGGCCAACGCTGCGCAGAAGGCGAATACGGCTGCTGCGGCGGCGGCTGGCGTGGCGAACGGCAAGGCCGACGTGCTCATCCAGAGCACGGCACCGGCCACGTCGATGCGCAAGGCTTCGACCTTGTGGATTGACACGACTGGAGGCGCGAACACGCCGAAGCGTTGGAATGGCAGTGCTTGGGTGGCTGTGACCGACAAGGCCGCTACTGACGCCGCGAATGCGGCTGTCAAGGCGAATGATGCGGCCAAGACGGCGCAATCAACGGCCGACAAGGCTCAGACCACAGCCGCCAACGCCGCGTCACAGGCGAATCAGGCGCAGGCCGCCGCTAAAAAGGCGCAGACCACCGCTGACGGCAAGAACCTGATCTACCGTGGACCGGACGAACCGGCCCACGACGGGCTCAAGCCGGGTGACATGTGGTGGCGCACCCAGAAATATTGGACGAGGTGGAAGGGCGAGAAGAACAATTCGCCGTCCATGCTTGCCGACTTTTACACGTACTGGACCGGCGCTCCGAACAACAGTCCGAGCGTCTTGGTGCCCTTGTCCGATCGTGTGGTGGAAGTCCTGACGTGGGACGGTACGAGATTCGAGCCATTCGACCTCGTGGCGAACAACATCCTCGCTGCTGGAACCGTGGCTGCGAAGCATCTCGCCGTGGATTCCGTGACTGCTGAAAAGGTCAAGGCCAATGCCATCACAGTGGACAAGCTCGCCGCGAACAGCGTGACCACTGAGAAGCTGGTTGCTGATGCGGTGACCGCTGGTAAGTTGGCTGCTGGCTCGGTGCAGGCGCGGAATATCGTCGCATTGGCCATCACCGCCGACAAGCTCGCAGCCAATTCGGTGACCACGAGCAAGCTCAAGGTCACGGAGGATATGACCGTTGCATTGCTCAACGCGCATAAGATTCAGGCTGGCGACATCGTATCCGGTGCGGTAACGACGGACAAGCTCGCCGCCAATGCGGTTAACGCCGACAAATTGGCAGCCAACGCGGTGACGTCGGGCAAGGTGCAGGCCGGTGCCATCGGCACAGACAAGCTCGCCGCGAACAGCGTCACCACTGCGAAGCTCAAGGTCACGGAAGACATGACCGTTGCATTGCTCAACGTCCACAAGATTCAGGCCGGGGAGATTGCGGCTAATGCCGTGACCACTGCTGCCTTGGCGGCTGGTGTCGTGAATGCCGACAAATTGGCTGCTAATTCGGTCAATGCGTCCAAGATTGTGACTGGTGCCATCACCGCCGACAAGCTCGCCGCCAATTCGGTGACGGCGGTGAAGATCGCGGCTGGCACTATCACGTCTGACAAGGTGGCGGCAGGCCAGTTCCGAGGCTACGTCTTCACGGGCGCCGTCTTCCAGAGCTCCGAGGCCGCGAACACGGGCATGAAGCTCAATAGCACGGCTTTGCGGATGTGGGATTCGAGCCATAACCAGACCGTCTATCTGGACGGTGAGGGGAAGAGCAATGTGCTGACCGGCACGTTCCAAACCCGTGTGAGCGGGCATCGCGTGCGCATCAGCCCTGACTACCATTCGTATGCGATCAGCGGCTCGGAGACGTTCGTTGGTGATGGCCTGGAATTCCCCGCATACAACGGTTCCACCGCCTACTACAGTCATCCAGCCATCGCTTCTGTCATCCAGTCGAATCAGGTCGGCTCGATGGGCGAACTGGACTTGTGGAGCGGACACGTGAGCAAGAACGATCCCGCCGCGTTCATGTCTCTCAGATCGAAGCCGCGCAAGAAAGGCGGTACCGGCAGCGGCGGCGTCACATCCAGAGTGCATGCCGTGGCGAACACGGATTACGACGAGCCGGACGAGAGCAAGAAAAGCAGCGCTTACCTCACTCTGTCCGGCGATAGCGCGAACGGTTCGGAGTGCTGGCTCGGAGCGCAAGACGCGAACGGCGAGGTCGGAGTCGGCGCGAACATCGGCACCGGATACCTGCATCTCGGCGGCTATCTCGGCGGCATCACGAACCGTTTCACGTTCCAGGGCCAGGCTGCGTGGAAGGCGTGGTATCCGAATCCCGGCTCGAAGATTGCGACCGGCGCTTCCATGCAAGTCGATTGCACGTTCAGCCCGACGAAATACGGCCACTATTACGCCGTCGCGAACGCGGATTCACAATGGGCGGGCATCATCGCGCATCCATGCAACACGGGCGGCCAGAGCGGCTTCACATTGAAGCTGTATAACGCCGACCAGCCTTGCCCGGTGGATGTTTACGCGGAATTCCTGGCTTATTTGGTCAAGTGATTGGAGGAAATCTTGTCTGCGACTTTCGAAACGGATGAGAACAGTGGGCTTTGCATTATCCGCTGTAATCCGCCCATAAACGGGTCGGACAGTTTCGTGTTCACGCCCGACGTGCTCGTCTCGTGGAAGGCGCTGCTCGGCCTTGCTTCGACGCGGGAGGCTATAGCGGCGATCATGCAGGGCAGGGAGGACGTGAGCCGATACGACCGCGCTACCGGCAGGGGCGTGTGGACCGGAGCGTTCGAGGCGTTGGAATCCGCTTTAACGGATTCCGCGACCGGCGTGAGCATGATGTCCGACGATGGGGAAGTGTTGAATGACCCGCTGACCGCCGCGCGCAATAAGACGCGGGAGGGCATGAGTCTGCCCACCATGTCGAATGAGACGGATGCGAATCTCATTGCCACACTGGCGGCTGATGATGTTGATTCCGAGCCGTCGAGTGGCATTGACACAAGCATGACCAAAAACATTGAGGGTCTTGACGATTTCCTCAATGACGAGTCCAGTCAATCAAATCTGGACGAGTGCGAGGAGAGATTTTACCAATCCCTCATGCCACGACCTCAAAACAACCAACAATAAGGAGATTGATTATGGCCGATGTGACCACTGAGACCACTACCGATACCGCGCCTACCGTGACGCCCGCCGAGCCGTCTGGCGTGCTTGATTTGCGTCCGCCGAAGGAGTCGGTGCGAGCGGAATTGTGCCGATTGGGATTGGAGTTTTCCAGCGCTGACGGCTCGACCGAATCATGGAGGGATTATGCACGTGGCGTGCTCGCGACGTTCGACGATTCCGGCGCGTCCGTCACGTTGACGGACGTGAAGACGAATCTCGGACGCACGCTCACCTTGGACGAGCTTAAGGCCGTGACTCGTATCGACACGATGACCGCCGCAGACTAACCCGGCATTCCAATTTTTTCAACCCCTGCAATCCATACGGATTGCGGGGGTTTCGTATTTAAGGAGACATTTTGACTCAGATTCCGGCCGACGCGAACGACGTCATCGACACGCTCTCCGCGCAAATCGGCACTCTCAACAAGCAAAACGCAATCCTGACCAGCCAACTCGCGGCGGCCATGAAACTGATCCCGCAGGATGTGCTCGACGCAACCAAGGGGGTGGATGATGACAGTGAGGATTAACTGGTTCCCCGACCCGAACATCACGCAGACGTTTAAACCGTATGCGCCGAGCACCATGAAAGTGGATTTTCCGGTCGTGGCCCGCAGGAACTGGCTGCGCGCGACCGTGCTCACCGTTGGAGACGGTTACGCGCAGTATTCGCTGCAAGGCGACCGTCTTCCACCGGCTGGAACCTACCACGTGCACTGCTGTGCCTTCGCGAAGCACGCCAACGCATTCGCCCGCGTCTACACGAAGGTCGGTGGCAAGTATACGGTGCTATTGCAAAAAGAAATAGCGGATGGTACGACGGTCGATGTCGACGGGACCATAACGATTCCGGACGACTGCGAGGAACTCCTCATCCGCACCACAGCAGGCAAAGTGGTCGGCGCGATAGGCATGCTGAGCGATATTCTCATCGAACGCGCCGACACATATGGCACTGCCGTGGGGGGGGGCTTCCGGGCTTCTTCACCGGGGATACGATGCCACGCGATTAAGGCGATTCGTCGGGCGGGTGATGTCCGATGATGGTCACGAACCGATGCACGAGCCCAACCTCGACCGTCACCTTGATAGCAGACCATTGGAAGGCCATCACGACCGCTCCGAGCGTGGAGTATCTGACATATTGGGTCAGCGCCTATGTGACCGTCACCGGCGGCACCATCCGGATGGAAGGAACGCAGGCCGACATCAGCGCAAGCCAACGTATCCAATACACGATGGCCCTCAACCATACCGGTTGTTTCCCAATGAATTATCACGTCAAGTCAGGCAGTCCGACCGTCACCGTGACAAACATTCTCTTATGCTCGTTCGCCGAATACCAGGAGAACAAGGCCTTGCTCGACGGCCTCAACTTTTTCGACGGGGATACGATGCCGCGCGCCTAACCCTCTTGGGGGTGATGGCATGAGCATCATCACGAATTACTGGCCCGATCCACGATTTGAGAACATCGGAAATATCGCTCAAGTCAATTGCGGTATCACTGGCGCCTCCCACGATTCCGATGGGAATGTTTTCCCTCGTATCGTCATTAAGACCACGAGCAGTGGCGATGCGAGGGCGGAACTGTCGGTCAGTGTGCCGACAGGATTGAAAATCGTCGTGGTCTGCAAGAGCGGCAATGACGGTAACACGCCGAACGTCAGCAATGCCATCACAGTGTGGACATTGACAGGGAGCAGGAATCTCACGAATCTGCCAGCTAATGGCGGCGTGAGCAGTGAGTTCGTGGTCCCTGCGGAGGGTTTCAAAATCTGCTTCCGCGCACCGAAAGCTATCGGCCAATCGCGTTGGGTCGGCGACATCTTTGTCGGTACGTTGGACGACTATCAGGCGCTCTTGAAGTACGTGCCGTCCGGCTTCCTTGCGGGCGACCTCATGCCGAAAGACTAGCAAAATCAAAGGAGATGTAATGTGCTGCAAAATTTTCTAGCCGGTTTTGGGGGTGTGGGTGGCGCGTGCGCCCTCATCACGCTCGGACTGAAAGTCTGGCCGGGCGCGTTGGACGCGTTGGCGACAGGATTGTATTCGCACGTGCGGCCGGAACGATTGCCCTACGATTCGCCGCTTTCCCAGCATTTCGCCAAGACCCGGACTTTGGGAGAGCGGACATCGAAAATCGACGACCGCATGGACGAACTCTGCCGCGACACGATCAAAAACACGATCATCAGCCTGATCTACGGCGACAAGGACACCGACCACAGCGAGGCCGTCAGCTACGAACTGTCGAAGCTTGAGAAATTGGACGCGCAATGCTGGATCATCGCCGCCGCCGAAAAATATTTGGAGGACCGGCAATGAGCGGACCAGTCGCGCTGGGCGCGTATCTCATCCTGCTCGCGCTCATCCTGATCTTCAACAATTCGGCGCACAGGCGCTGACATCGATTTTTCCAAAAACAAGGCCATCTCTTCGGAGGTGGCCTTTTTCAATGCCCCGTTGGGGGCGGGAAGGAGGCCGTCATGGACGAAGTGACCATGACGCCGGAAATGACACCGCAGGGCGACAGTCTGCCGCCCGAGAACATTCAGGTCGTGTCCGAGGAGGATGCGGCCAAGGCCGTAGAGGGATTGGAGGACTGAGCATGGCAAGCGTCAGCGCTTTGATCAACCGCATGCGCTACTGGTGCGCCGTGGCCAACTTGGGCTATTCGCAGGCGGACCGTTGGAATTTTAACGCTTCGTCGGGCAACTGCGACTGCTCCAGCCTGGTGATCCACTGCCTGCGCGAGGCGGGATTCGATACCGGAAATGCGACATACACCGGCAACCTCTCCTCCGAGCTGACCAAGCGCGGCTGGACTCGTCTGCCCGCGAACGGCAGTCCGCAGCCGGGCGACATCCTGCTCAACGACGTGCACCACGTGGCCGTCTACCTTGGCGGCGGCAAGCTCGCGCAGGCGTCCATCAGCGAGCGTGGCACCGCATACGGGTCGGCGGGCGACCAGACGGGCCGCGAAACCAATATCAGGGGCTACTACAGCTACCCATGGAACTGCTATCTGCGATACGGCGGCAACGCGGGTTCCACCGCATCCACCGGCGCTCTCGCGGTTGACGGCAATGTTGGTCCGGCCACCGTGCGCCGTTGGCAGCAGGTGATGGGTACTTCGGTGGATGGCATCATCAGCGGCCAACAGGTGCCAGACGAACGTACCTACTGGCGCCCGGCCATCGATTCGAGCGTGGTCCGCTACGGGACAGGCGGCAGTGATCTGATCCGCGCCGTGCAGCGACGACTCGGCTGCGGCACTGATGGTCTGCTTGGCCCGGCCACCATTCGCGCCATCCAAGCGCATTACGGTCTGGCTCAGGACGCGAGCTTCGGCCCCGCCACCGCACGCGCCCTGCAGACGGCACTCAATCAAAACCGATTCTAGGGGGTTTAATATGGCTCAGCATGCAGCACCGTCCACTTTGGAGACCACAGTCAATAATCTGACCAACGAACGCGAAGATGGTCAGGATAACCAGCAGCCGACGGCTTACACGCCCGTCTTTTCCAAGGGCGTGCGCACCGTGGTCTACGTGCTTGGCTTGGTCGCCTCTTGCGTCGGCCTCGGCTTCATGACTTTTGGTGACGCGGCCATCGGCGGTTACATCTCGACCGTCGCCGGCTTCATCGCCAGCGGTCTTGGCGTGGCCTACAATCCGCTGCGCCGTGATTGATTTTTTTGGCGTGAGACTCAAACTCGCGCCGGAAACTCAAACTCGGGTGTGGAAAATTGCGGCACTGTAGTGTCCGTGGAATTTTTTACACCCGTTTTTTAACATTTGCCCCTCTCTCAGCATTGCTGGGGGAGGGGCTTTTCTTGTTATTCGGCGTGTTTGCGTGGTCGTCCGCCGCCGTCGCGGCGGACCGGTGGTTTTGTGCGAATACCGTCTGGATCACGCTCACGGCGAGACGAATGTCCGCCGTCATGGGGTATCGTTGCAATCGAACTTGAGACCCGGACCTGCTTTGCTGGTGGGCAGGGTTTCGGGTTCGAAGCGTGTGGCTGGCTGCCGCAGGCATCCGATGGCGAGTCGATGCGCCATCAGCGAGAGCTGGATGTCTCGCCCAACGGCTGGGCCAGACGGTTGAGACCAACCGGAGCCGTGACCCTTCCCGCGCAAACGGGACGCTAGTCATGCAGAAGACTGTAAAAAGATCAGCCACACGGCTTCGGAGGGGCGCTTGGTCGGTGCCCCTCTTTTAATTTTCTGGGAGGATTCCGGGCGTGAACGTGACCGAGGCGAAGCGGCGGATGCTTGGCGAGGCCCGAAAGGCAGCCCGACTATACGCCAATCTCGTCGGAACGATCACGAGAATCGCGTGCGACGACGGGATGACGCTGGACATCCAATGGAAGGCCTCGAACTTCGCCCACCTATGCGGCCTGGAATACTACGCCGACGACAACCGCACCCGCAGACTTCCCGCCCGGCGCCTGTACACCGACCTCCTGTCCGGCCATGGGATCTCGGTGAAAAGGGTCGCGCTCACCGGAGACGCGCGATGGCTCGCGAGGAAGACCGACGTGATAGCCAGCGCATTCGCACTGAACGACGCATCCATGGTGGTCGAATCAGGCAACAGCCGGATACGCCTCTACATGGGAAACACAGTCTGGTGCATCGGCCTCGGAAGAAGCGGAGAGGACGGCCCCTACTATCCGCAATCCCTACGCAAGGGGAACGCGGCCAAGGAAAAAATGCCAGGAACCCAGATCCACCATGTAGTCTCGATCAAATACCTGAACACGGCACAGTGCCACCAATCGATCCAAGACTGACAACATCCAACCTCCAACAACAAAACCGCCCCGGCGCTCGCGGATGAGCGCCGGGGCGGACGTCACTCCGCCGGATGCTTGCGCGGCCTGCCACCGCCGACGCCTCGGCCAGGGCGGCTGGCGTTCCATTGGTCGATGGTCTCTGGCAGCCAGCCGCGCGTGCGGCCTATTAGGGCGTCCGGTTGGGGGAGCTTGTAGGCGCTGACGGCGGCTGTGCTGATGCCGAGGCGCTTGGACACGTCGGTGACGCTCAGGTATTCGATGGTCATGTCAGTCCTTCCTTCCGGCGATGAGCGCGAAGACGGCGCTGACGATGGCGCATCCGGCGGTGAGCGCGAACGGCCAGCCGAACCATGCGCTGGCGGCGGTTCCGAGCGCGAACACCGCGCTGACTATCGATTCCGTTCTCATGATGTCCCATGGCATAATCGGAGATATGGGGTTCCGGCCCCCAGGTCTGGCCGGAACCCTTGCTCACTTTTTCCTCTTCGGCTTCCGCCTCATCTCCTTGATGAGTCCGGTCACTGCTTTGATGAGGGCCGCGAGGCTCGCGACGAGAAGCGAGATGCTGGTGATTATCTCCGATGGTGTCATGTTCACCTCCTTTCCTTGATATAAACTATATTAGCGCAGTAAATAAAGTAATGCAAGCCGAAACACGAAAAACATAAGAAAAACAGCGGATTGATAGACTTGATGCCACGCAAACGAAGGGGCAAGCATGGCCTACACGATCCGCCAATACCAGACGAAAAGCGGAAAAAGATACGAAGTCAGATACCGTAAGCCGGACGGCACGGACACCGGCAAACGCGGCTTCAAACGCAAAATGGACGCCGATGCCTGGGGCGCAGCGAACGTGACCACAGCTAAAAGCGTCGGAGCGTACATCGACCCACAGGCCGGAAGAAGACTCGTGGAGGACTTCTGGGAGCCGTGGCTGGCCGCCAAGAAGACCAAGGCGAAGCCAAGCTACATCAAGTCGCTGGAAGACGCTTGGCGAGTGCATGTGGAGCCGCAGTGGGGCATGAGGGAGATGCAGTCAATCACGCGCGACGAAGTGCAGCGGTGGGTCACCGATCTGGCAGGCAGGCGCAGCGCGTCAGTGACCATCCGCGCTGAAAACCTCCTGCGCAGTCTCATGGAAAGAGCCAAGGAGGACAAGTGCATCCACGACAACCCATGCGACAACATCGAACTGCCGCGCAAACAACGTCGACGCCACGTGTATCTGACAGCCGACGAACTCTCGCAGGTGGCGTTGCATTGTGGCTGGCGTGAGCCTATCGTGCTCACGTTGGGCTTGTGCGGCATGAGGTGGGGTGAGCTGGTCGCGTTGCGCGTCGAGGACGTTGACCTGCAGCGATGCAGGCTCCATATCTGGCGTAGCATCACCAGACTGTCCAGCGAAATGGTGGAGACGGATCCGAAAAACCATGAGGGACGCTCCGTCATGTTTCCGCGGATCCTGCGGCCGCTGCTTGAAGAGCAATGCGGCGGACGTGGCCCGTCAGATTTTCTTTTCACGGCTCCAGGCAAGCCGTTGGACGAGCCCATGACGAACGGTTGGAATCCGACCAGGAGCGACGGATGGTTCGCGGTCGCGCTGCGCAGGGCCGGTATCGAGCGCGGGCATATGACGATCCATGACCTGCGGCATACCGCCGCGAGCCTCATGGTGCAGTCTGGCGCGAACGTCAAGACCGTGCAGCGGCAGCTCGGCCACAAGTCGGCCGCGATGACGCTGGACGTGTACGCCGACCTGTTCGACGATGATCTGGACGACCTGTCGGAGCGTATGGGCGGTCTACTGTTTTCTCAGGATGTGGGCAAAATGTGGGCACAGTCGGTTTCGAGTGCTGTTGATTCGTTGGAATCAGTGGTCTTGTAGTGGTTTATGATTGCGGGTTCGAGTCCCGCTGGAGGCACTTTTGGAAACCGCCAGAGATGGCGGTTTTCCTTTATTCTCCAACGGTTTTGGCATCATCGCGATTCACTGCGATTCAACCCTTTTCCACGGTGGGTTATGGAAAAATGTGGGCAATGTGTAGGCAAAATGTGGCATATCGTTCCCGAAACATTCCGTAGGTACACTGTCGGACATTACAAACCGTATGACACCGACTGAAACGGATGACGCATGACTTCGAAAGACATCAAGCCTGTAATCGAACAGCCCGCCACTGAAATCCCCCTGATGCTTGCGCAGGCGATTATCGTTGCCGGCGTGCTCGCTATCGGCGAAATCGCATGTTCTCCGCTGTACTTTACCTTGATGGACCATTCGTTGGCACTCGTTCCGTGGGCATTGGAAGCCGCATTCCTTGCCGTGGCGTTCACCTTCGTTGTGGGCTTCGCATTGTTGTGGTGCGCCGAATCGTTCACTTTCAAACTCAAGGAACGATTCCGCCCGTTCGGCTATGCGGCGGTAGGATTGATTGGATACGGCGTATGGAGCCTGCTGGTGTTCACCGCCACCATCAATTCGATACTCGCCAAAGTCGGGGAAAGCGTTCTTACCAACGGCCAGGTCGGCGCGATCGCGCTGAACGGAGCAGCCTTGGGCTTCGTCGCTTTCCTTTTCGCAAAACTGCTCGACGTCAAACTCGGCAATCGCAAAACCGTTGCGATAATTCTGCTTATCGCGGAAATCGTCATTGCCATCATCGGCCTACTCATCATGATTCGCATGTTCAGCGTGCTTTACGCGGCGTGACGGCGAAGACGCGGAAAAGAGAGCGCAATATACATGTTCAGCATTCTGGAGATGTTCACCATCGGCGTCGGCCCCAGCTCGTCGCACACCGTAGGGCCGATGGTCGCGGCCAGCAGATTCGCTGCCTCCCTTGAACGTGACGGCATACTGAACCGGGTCGGCCGCGTGCGAACGGTACTGTATGGTTCGCTCGCCCTGACCGGTCTTGGGCACGGTACCGATCGCGCCACGGTGGCGGGCTTGGAAGGCAACGTACCGAAAACCGTCGATACCGATCACATGAGCAATATCCGTATGGAATGCGAGGCAGGCGGCGAGCTGATGCTCAACGGCACGCATCGCATCGATTTCGATTACGGACGCGATGTGGTGATGGATGTATGGCACCGCATGGCGGCCCATCCCAACGGCATGCGATTCCAAGCCTTCGACCGGCAGAACAATCTCATCGACGAACAGGTCTGGTATTCCATTGGTGGTGGATTCGTCAGACAAGGCGACGCCGACGACCTGATGATCGGCATCCATGAGAAACCCCCTGCGGGAACGGCCTTCGCCGATCAGACCGACGATTCCTCAACCGATATCGATATGGACATGCCCTATCCGTTCACCACATGCGACGAACTGATCTCGCTGTGCGATGAACATCACATGAGTGTGGCCGATGTGGTGTGGGCCAATGAGACGGCCATGCGGTCCGCCGTGCAGGTGCGCAGCGATTTGGACACTGTATGGCATGTGATGCGCCGCTGCGTGCAGCACGGTTGCAATACCAACCAAACCGTTCTGCCTGGCGGCCTTGACGTGCCCCGCAGGGCGCCAAAAATGTATGCAAGGCTCGCATCCAACAGCGACGTGCTCAAACGGGACGGCAGGCGCTCCGACGCCGTACTCGAATCATCGGACGCCGCATGGGTCGACCTGTTCGCATTGGCGGTTTCCGAGGAGAACGCGGCAGGCGGACGCATCGTCACCGCGCCTACCAACGGTGCGGCTGGCGTCATTCCGGCGGTGCTCCACTATTATTGGCATTTCGTGGATCATGCGGATGAGGATGGTGTGGTGACGTTCCTGCTGACCGCAGGGGCGATTGGATACTTGTTCAAACGCAACGCGTCCATTTCCGGTGCCGAAGTCGGATGTCAAGGCGAGGTCGGCACAGCCTGTTCCATGGCCGCGGCGGGGCTGTGCGCCGTGATGGGCGGCACGCCTCACCAAGTGGAGAATGCCGCGGAAATCGGTATCGAGCACAATCTGGGACTGACCTGCGATCCGGTCGGTGGTCTGGTGCAGATTCCCTGCATCGAACGCAACGCCATGGCGTCCAATACCGCCATCAACGCGGTCCGTATGGCCATGCTGGGCGACGGCACGCATATCGTGAGTCTTGACCAAGCCATCAAAACCATGAAGGACACCGGCGAGGACATGATGGCCAAGTACAAGGAGACGTCGAAAGGCGGTCTTGCGGTCAATGTTGTTGAATGCTAGCGATGGATGGTGCTAATCTTGGTGACACTGTGTTTTTTCAAGGAGGTTCACCATGGCATCTGAAATGCCTGTTGTCAATGCCGAATTCGGCGATCGCCCGACCATCGAATTCCCGACTGAGATCGCTCCCGCCGGCCTGAAGGTCGTGGAGCTCTTTGAAGGCAATGGCCCGATGGTCCGCCGTGGAGACACCGTCACCGTCAACTACCATGGTGTGGTCTGGGGCAAGGACACCCCGTTCGACTCCAGCTTCGACCGTCACCAGCCGGCCACGTTCGGCATCGGTGTGGGACAGGTCATCAAGGGCTGGGATCAGACCGTTCCGGGACATAACGTCGGTTCCCGCCTGGTGGTGTCCATTCCGCCGGAGTACGGTTATGGCTCCCGTGGCGTTCCGCAGGCCGGCATCGGCGGCGAGGACACGCTGGTGTTCGTGATCGACATCATCTCCACCCGCTGATTGACGGGTATCATTCTTCCAAGGTCAAGGAGGATAACATGGCCGAAGAAAAGACGATCCTGCTGACGCAGGAGGCGTACGACAAGATGAAAGAAGAACTCGCCTGGCGTGAGGGCGAGTACCGTGACGAGATTCTGTCCAAGGTCTCCGCGGCGCGTGCCGAAGGCGATTTGAGCGAGAACGGCGGCTATCAGGCTGCCCGTGAGGCGCAGCGCGTGAATCAGGGACGCATCGACGAACTGACCGTCAAACTGCGCAATGCGAAGATTCTGACTGCGCCCAAGGCCGGTGAGGTCGGTGACGGATCCCTAGTGACCCTTGAAGTCAACGGACGTGAAATGGTGTACGTGCTTGGCACGCGAGACCTGTCCATCGCCACGGATTACAGCATCATCAGTCCTGAATCGCCGATTGGCGCCGCCATCAATGGCGCTCATGCCGGAGATACGGTGACCTATACCGCTCCGAACGGCCGTGAGATTTCCGTGACCATCAAGGAAGCCAAGCCGCTCGCCTGACATACGTGTGACGAAAACAACAGCCCGTTCCTCCATCGCATTCGTACGATGAGGGGACGGGCTTATTTTGTTTTGTCCATGTGGGGTTGATTACGCCTTAGGGCCACAATTGCACGATCACCATGTAGATGGCCACCATGTGGCAGGCGTATCCCGCCACGGTTCCGGTATGGAAGATCTCATGGAAGCCGAACACCTTCGGCCAGGGGTCGGGCTTGCGCAGCGCATACACGATGGCTCCGGCGATATAGCAGGCGCCGCCGGCACACAGCAGTATCACCACGGTAGGTCCGGCATAGGGGGACATCCAGAACAATCCCATGAACGCGACGCCGGACACGCCGAAAATAATATAGACAAGAACATAAAGCCAGCGAGGCGCGCTGATCCAGATGACATGGATGATGAGCGCCACTGTGGTGCAGATCCACATGCCCGCGATGATGGAATCACGCCAGAATGGCGTGAGCGCGAAGGAAACGGGCGTATAAGTGCCGGCGATCAGCAAAAAGATGTTCATATGGTCGATGCGACGGAGCACATCGGTAACCCGTGGTGACCAATCTCCCAGATGATAACAGGCGGAATTGCCGAACAGTACCAGCGAGCAGGTCATGAACACGGCGCACGCCCATTTGAGCCCGGTGCCATGAGCGAGGCAGATCAGCACGATGCCCGCGGCAAGAGCCAGGGGAGTGGCGATGGCGTGGATCCAGCCACGCAGGAGCGGCTTTGGCCTGCCATGCACGTCGAGTCTGATTTTGCGTTCGATTTCGGCGGGGACGATGCCTTCGATTTTTGCGGCATGGGCTTCGCCTTTGGCGATGGCACGTTTGGCTTTTGCATCCGCCTTGCGTCGAATGTTCTCGGCCTTATTGTGCGCCTTCACGCGAATGGTCTCAGCTTTCGCCTGCAGGGCCTGCTCGCGTGCTTCGGCGATGACCGCGCGTTTCGCCTCGATTTCTGCGTTTGTAGGTTTCGCCATCGGATGCCTCCACTATAAGTTACGGAACCGTAACCTACGTTAGCGTAACCGTCGGATATGTCAATCGGCGTTTCCGCATTATACGTGGGCATATGGTATGCAACCTCGCCATTGATGCGTATTATGGTTGCATGGCTGATTTCTCACATATCCTGATGACCCGTCCGGATTTCGGTGACGACGATCGTGAATGGTTGCACCAGTTGGTGGCCGATTGGCAGGTGATTGCCGATTTGAGTTTCGCCGACTTGCTGCTAATCCTGCAGAACGGCGAGGGCAAGTACATCATTGCCGAGCAATGCCGTCCGTCCACGGTGATGAGTCTGAGAGCCGAGGATGTGGTCGGCAACGTCGTCCCGGAATCCCTGTGCGCCGAGCTTGACGCGGCCATGGACTCCGAATCGGTGTTCCGCTCCTCGAAACTGCGTACGGTCGGCAAGGCCAAGGTCTGCAACGTGTACGCCCCGGTGCGTCATAATGGCAAGACGCTTGGCTTGGTGGTCCGCGAGACCAACATGGCCACACGCGAATCGAACGGCCGTTATGAGTCCGAAAGCATCAGCGCCGGCAAACAGCTGTATGAGATGATTCCGCGCGGCCAGTTCCCGTACCGTAACCCGGTTATGAACCAGCGCCATAACGCACGTGTGGCGGATGGCTTCATCGTGCTCACCGTCGACGGCATCGTCCGATACGCGTCTCCGAACGCCATCAGCTGTTTCCGTCGTTTGGGATCGGTCAGCACCATGCAGGGGGAGTATCTGAGCGAGATCGGCACCAAACTGCTGCATGAGAACGATCCGGTGCTGGAAACGCTGCCATTGGTACTGAGCGGCAAAGCCGCGGTGGATTCCGAATTGGACGCCAACAAAGCCGCGGTGTCCATGCGCTCTCTGCCGTTGATGGACGCCAATGGTCGCGTGGGTGGTATCGTGCTGTGCCGTGACGTCAGCGAATTGCGCCGCCGCGAGAAGGAATTGCAGACCAAGGACGCCACCATTTCCGAGATTCACCATCGTGTGAAGAACAATCTTCAGGCGGTATCCGCGTTGCTGCGCTTGCAGGCGCGCAAGACCAAGTCCGAAGAGGTCAAAAAGGAGCTCAAGGAAGCACAGCGCCGCGTGCAGACCATCGCCATGGTGCATGAGGGATTGAGCCAGACCGCCGATGAGATCGTCGACTATGACAAGGTCATTTCCAACCTGCTTAAGATGGCCGTCGATTTGGCTACGATGCGCGACCAGCACATCGATGTCGATTTCGTAGGCAAATTCGGCATGATGCCGGCACAGGATGCCACGCCGCTATCGTTGGTGCTTACCGAACTGATCACCAATTCGGTGGAACACGGTTTCGAAGGACGTAAGGAAGGACATATCACGATTTCCGTGGGCCGCGGTGGCAATAACCTCAACGTGGTGGTGGAGGATGATGGCACCGGCTTGGCGGATGAGGAGCATGATGGCATGGCTCGCTCTTCCGGATCAGGGCTTGGAACACAGATCATCAACACATTCGTCACCAATGATTTTGGCGGAACGGTGCATTGGGAGCCACGTCGCGGTGGTGGTACCCGTGTGGTGCTCGACATGAAACTGCGTGCCGCGCAAGATAACTGACCTCTAGAACTGGAATGGCATATAGAAGGGCCGGTCGGATTCCATCGAATCCGACC
>OBZN01000298.1_pt1 | contig 23863 bp, 17 predicted proteins | sample 1476951 | NCBI WGS metagenome assembly OBZN01 (sample SAMEA2580246, study PRJEB22360) | human gut metagenome | biome: human gut; feature: human-associated habitat; material: faeces | place: Denmark | collected 2008/2010
TCCAGGAAAACGGCGGGAATCTTCAGGTCACTGAGCGCTGCCTGGAGTGCTTGGCGGTCAGCGAGGGATGGCTCTGTGGCCGGATTGGGAGCCAGGAAGCCCGCCACGTCCAACCCGTACGCGTCGGCAAGATAAGCGAACGCATCAGTAGTGGTGACCAGGTGGCGTCGCTCGGGCGGGATCTGCTCAATCGTCTGGGTCATATAGGTGTCCAGGTCAGCCAGCTCGTTGAGGTAGGCGGCGCTGCGGCGCTGGTAGGTTGCGGCCCCTTCGGGATCAGCGCGCATCAGTTCGTCGCGAATGACCTGCACGTATGCGCGCGCATTCGATACGTCGTGCCACAGGTGCGGGTCAATCTCGCCGTGTGCATGCTTGCCGAGGACTGCCTGCGGCAGCAGATAAATCGGGTCGCCTGGATGGCCGAGGAATCGGAAGCCATCTGCCGGAATTGAGGTCAAAGTGGAAGCCGGCACTGACAGGACGGCGCGATCCAGGTTGATCCGCTCCAGGCTCGAATCCCCGCCCGCGTGTGAATCAGCCATGAGGGTCACGTCACCGCGTTCCAGATCCACGGTCACATCCGCATGGCCAGAATCGACGACGGTGCGCCTTTCGCGCGCGGCAACTTCACCGGGGTCAATGCCCACAGCCACGACCAGTGTTCCATTGCGCAGGTTGCTGTCAGGCAGGCCGCGCCCGGGGTGGATGGTCGCTCCCAGCGTGATGCGGTAGATCCCTGGCTTTGTGAAACCCCAGCTCATGTGCTGGTGCGCCTGGGCGGGGAGGCGCATCTGATCATCTGAGCATGCCTGTGTCTGTGAAGTCTCTGTCTGCCCGCCCGCAGTAAAGGCGATGCTGGGTGCACCGAACGTGGTGGTCAGCCACGCGCTCGCCACCGATCCTTCGGGTAGGTCTGCGCCGGTGCAATACAGGGATATTTCCGATGCTCGATCCGCTCCGTATTTCTCCCCGCTGCCGCTTACCCGCATGCCGAGCCACACCGTATCCAGTGCGCGATCTTCGACCAGCGGGCGCACTTTCGCACCGTATGCCGCGGCAACTTCCGCGATGGACACCGAGCGCGCCTGGGAAGGCAGGTTGGCGTCGAGCGCGCGGATTATGGCATGTTCTTCGAGCAGCAGGTAGTTCGAAAATGCCACGTCAGCGTAGGCGACGTCGCGGATGTCGCGCAGTGAGGGCTCATAGGTATGCGGATCTGCCCCATCGGGCACCAGTGCATTAACCGACACGCGCTCACCGCCGACCTGACGCACCAGGTCAGCCAGGATTCCTGTGGTTGTCACGACTTTGAGCGCGCCGGTTTGATCGGCACCTGCTTGCGCGCGTCCGATGCCGCTGCACGCGCTTATCGTGGCGACAGATGCCGCAGTGACGAGGGCGACCACCGTGCGTGTCAGCAGTGCGCGACCTGTGATGCGAAAGGTGTGTGCTGCAGCATGCAGGTGGGCTGGCCACCCTCGTCGTAATGTGTGGAACATGGCGATCAGCGGCATCTAGCGATCGCAGCGTGTGCGACGAGCAGCGTGGTGCATGCCCAGACCAGCCAGGCCCGCGATGAGCACGAGGCCGGCAAGAGCCAGAAAGCTGTTGGCGCCGGTTGACGCTAGACTGGTGGCGTTTTCCGGCAACTCACATGCTTTTCCGGAGGGGGTGCGGCCCACGATTTCTGTGACGACGTGCTGGCCGTTCTCATCCACATGGACGCCTGAGGCTGCGAAAGCTGCGGCATTGGTGGGGGTGAGTGTCTGGCTGATGGTCACGGAGTAATGGCCAGGAGCTGTGAAGACCCAGTTCGGATGCGCGTGAGTGTTGGCTGGCAGTGTGAAGGAATCACCGGGAGCGGTGAAGATTTTTTCGCCTACTCCGCCGCCAAGTCCTCCGGAGAAGAAGACGCCCAGACGGCCAGGACCTTGCACATCCTCGAGTGTCCATCGCACCTGACCGGTTGTGGCGCCTGACAGTTCGGGGCGCTGTGAGTTCATGCCGAGCCACGGCACACCGTGCTGCTGTGTGGAGCCGATCATCCACACGGGCGTTCCTGCGGTGGTGAGAAATGACAATGCTGAGGGTGCTTTGAGATATGCGGCGCCTCCCACGGCAAACGTCAGGCTCGACGGATTGACCCACGATGCGGGCTGACTGCGATCGTCTTTGAGCAGTGCCACGGCACGCCCGTTGGAGATGCCGACGCCGAGGTCGAAGTGTCCATCGGTCGCATCTCCTGAAGCGTTCGGGCCTACCGAAAAGTGCAGGGTTGTTGTGGCGACTGTGGAATCACCGTGGGGAGCAGATTGTGCCTGCGCAATCTCCGCTTCGGTGGCCGGTCGGGTGATTTCGGTGGCAATGCACTTCTCCGGTTCCGCTTTCGGAGTTGGTTGTGCTGCTGAGCCATTGTGTGCTGGTGAGTCTGCGTGCGGTTTCGAGACGGCTGCTGGCGAGTCAGGCTGTGCCTGTGAGCCAGTGCCCGTCTGTGAACTGCTTTCCGTTTGCGTGCCGTCGCCTGACTGCGTGCTGTCACCTGTCTGCGTGCCGTCACCTGTCTGCGCGTCGTCACCTGCCGGGGAGGTGCTTTCGTCCCCTTCAGGGGTTGCAGGTGTCGTGGCTGCCTCGCCCTCGCCCGGCTTCGAGCCAGGTTCATCAGTGCCCTGTGAATCTGAGGCAGGCTGTGCATGTCCTACGACGATCGTGTACGTATGTGGGGTGCTGTGAACCTGAGAGCCATCGGTGCGCGTGGCACGCGCGGTGACCTTGAGCATGTAGGTACCGGCATGTGTAAACAGCCAGTTGACGTGCGCATGCGCCAGATAAGGCTGCTCGATAGTGGAGCCGGCAGGATCCAAAGCGAGGGACTTGTCGGTCAGTACTGACTGAGGCGCACCGAAGGCTGGTGTCATCCACGCTGCGATCCGACCTCCCTGGGGACCTGAATACGAAATGTCGAAGTTCGCGCCCGTGTAGGAATCTCCCAACGCCAAAATGTCCCATCCCGGCCACAGCAGGTTGAAATCCTGCTTTTGCGGAAGCACATACGCCTCTGGTGCACCGGGCACACCCGCATCGGATGGAATCGCTGTTCTTGCAGCTTCCTTGACGACGAATGTGACATCTTCAGGGGCGTGACGGACGCCTGTACCCGTAACGTCTTCTTTCACGTCGAGGTCGATTCCGCCTGAGGAGGCGGCACTGAGGTGAAAAATATCGACGTGACCGTGATCAAGGGTGAGTGTGTCGGATGCCGGCGACGGCATGGCGTTGCTGAGTGAGGCGACCACACTGAGCAGTGCTGCTGCCGCAAGGGCTTTGACGCCGCGGCGCCGAGTGAACGTGTGTGAATGGCGCATCAGACCTCCTGTTAAGAACGATTATCAATATGTATCAACACTAACATAGTGAGAATCAATCTCAAAAGGGTGAGGCGTCTAACAGAGCACACAGAACAGCGCACACGGAACAGCGCACACGGAACAGCGCACACAGAACAGCGCACACAGAACAGCGCATAAGGAATCGGCCTCGCGTCGAACGCGAGGCCGATTCTGTTAGGACAGGGAACGGTGGAACTACTGCGCTGTCCGCGACAGGTCGGCATTCATCGGGTCAACTGCGCACGAGCGCGTCACCAGTTTATGTCCGCCCCAAATGGCGAGGAAGAAGAACAGCCCGATATAGATACCGATGAACTTGATGACGGAGAATTCGCCGGCAATCACGTCGAGGGACTGACCTACCACGACGATCGCACACATCGCCAACGCAATGAGCGGACCTGCAGGATAGAGCAGAGCGCGGTAGGGCAGATCCTTCGGGTCCTTCCCTTGAGCCTTATATGCGCGACGGAAACAGAAGTGTGACCATGCGATTCCCATCCACGTGATGAAACCGGCCAGGCCGGACGCGTTCACCAGCCAACTGTAGACAACGCCGGAACCGACGCGAGATGTGGCGAAACATGCTGCGCCGATCAGGCACGTAGCGGCCAGAGCAGCCAGGGGAACACCGTGTGAGGTGACACGACCAAACAGACGAGGCGCCTTACGCTCCTTCGCCATTGAGTAGAGCATGCGAGTGGCGACGTAGACACCGGAGTTTCCTGCAGACAGAATCGAGGTCAAAATGACCGCATTCATTACACCTGCAGCACCGGCGATGCCGGCTCGCTCAAAGAGCAACGTGAAGGGTGACTTTGTGACGGCTTCAGTGAAGCCTTGTGCGGTGGAATCGTCCGCACTTGCGCCCTGCAGCAGCGACGGGTCGGTGTAAGGGATGAGGAAGGCAATCACCAGGATCGCGCCGATATAGAACAGCAGGATGCGGAAAAAGACCGCTCGCGTAGCCTTGGGAACGTTCTTCTCCGGATCTTCAGTCTCGCCGGCTGCGATGCCGATCATTTCTGTTCCCTGGAATGAGAATCCGGCGATCATGAAGACCCCCATGATTCCCCAGAAGCCGTTGACGAAGGGCGCCTCGCCAATCTGCCAGTTAGTCAGGCCGGGCGATTCGCCTCCCAGGATACCGACGATCATCAGCACACCCAGCGCCAGGAAGATCAAGACGGTCACGACTTTGATGGCGGCGAACCAGAATTCAGATTCACCAAAACCGCGCACACTGAACGCGTTGAGGGTGAACAGAATCAGCAGGAAGACGCCGGACCAGATCCACGGTGGAACTTGATCCGGCGGGAACCAGTACTGCATGACGATGGTGGCGGCAACGAGTTCGGCTGCCACCGTGATCGCCCAGTTGTACCAGTAGTTCCATCCCTGCGCGAAGCCGAAAGACTTGGAGACGTAGCGCGTCGCGTAAACCTCGAACGCACCGGAGGAGGGGCAGTATGTGGCCATCTCGCCCAGTGACTGCATGAGGAAGAAGACCATGACGCCGATTGCGCCGTACGCCAGCAGTGCGCCACCTGGCCCTGCGCCGGTGATGGTGCCACCTGATGCGACGAACAGGCCCGTTCCAATTGCGCCTCCGATGGCGATCATGTTGAGGTGGCGAGCCTTGAGGTTGCGTCGAAGGTGTGGATCGGCTTTGCCGTGGCTGCCAGTTTTTGGCGTCGCAGCAGAATCAGACATACGTTCCCCCTCGTTGAGTAAGCAGTCAGTCGAGAATCAGCAAAGAAGTCGACTGTCACCTTGCATGTGAACACGCTAGGCCAAAAATCGCTCTCGTGGAAAAGTGTTCGTATGGTGGATACCTTGCGCCAGGTCGGATGAACGGCATCCAAATAGCGAGACTTACTGATAGGTATGCATAATCATGCGGACGTCGAGGGTTGCGCACGCTGGCGCCGTTTGAGGGTGGTAGCAATGCTTCGCGCGCCGTGAATCTGGCGTGATCGCTTGCAAAAGTGGGAGAGTACTTGACAGGGTAAAGGCATGAAAACCACACGAAAACTGGCATTTGTCCCTGCGATCGCGTTGGCATTCACTCTCGGAGCCTGCAGCTCCCAAAATGACCCCGCACCAGTTGAATCTGAACCCACGTCAACTACTACGACGAGCGAGGCAACTCAGTCTTCCTCGGACGATGACCGTGATGATGATGCTGATGACACCGCCGAATCTGGAGATGACGATCAGGCCTCTGCGGCATCAGGTGTTTCATCCAACGAGCAGGCTCTGGCGGCTGTGGCGGCTGCTGAGGGCGTGAACGGTGGCCGCGCCTATTCTCTGGAAACCAACCACCAGCGCTCCGAGTGGAAAGTGAAGGTTGTTGAGGGTAATGAAGGCCGTATCTACGTCATTGATCAAAGCGGCAATGTCGTGCGAAACGAGATCGACGACGACTTTGATGAAGATGACAAGCATGTCACGGATGCTGGAATCATCTCGCTGGCAGATGCGGTCAAGGCTGCTCTGGCCGAGCGTCCCGATGGTTACCTCGAATCCGCTGACTTCGACGACAATGACGACAACAAGTTCTACTTCGAAGTTGAACTCGAAAACGAAGCCGGCGGAGACTTGGCCGAATTTGACATCGACGCTGAAAGTGGCGCTGTGACAGTTGAGGGCTGATGCAGGTGAGCTGGAGATGATCCAGCGCATGTAGTCTGCGGAAAGTATGAGCTCGGGCCCACCGCTGTTGAAGGCGGTGGGCCCATTTCATGCCTCATTGACGAAGTGAGGCATGCAGCGCCCGTTTAACGATGAATTCATGATCGCGGTGGCAGCCGACTTTGAATCGGTATTCCCCCGCGTGCGTGAAGCCGAAACGCTCATAGAATCGCTGCGCGCGGTCGTTGCGTGACCAGACGCCCAGCCATAAGGCGTCCGGCTGACGCTCAAGAAGCCAGTCGACGGCGATGGACATGAGCTGTGTGCCCAGGCCTGAATTCTGCAGGCCTTGCCTGACATAGAGCCGCTTAATCTCCCCGTCGCCGGAGCGCACATCAGGGTGGGGAAATGAGCATGATCCGGCAAGCACATACGCGACCGGTTGAGAGGTCTCCTGCGCGTCGGGATTAGTGTCTCCACCATCGCCAGCATCGAACGCCAGCCAGACGGCGCATTGGGGGCCAGTGAGCAGCGTTGTGAGCGCGTTGGGCGAATAGGTCGATTCGAGGAAGTCCTGGAGGTCATCGGGCGCGTACAGATAACCGAAGGTCTGTGTAAATGTCGTGATGGACAGTTCCTGCAGTGCGGAAACGTCAGCGCGTGTGGCCCTGCGGATCGTGAATGGCCGGGACTGGGGCGTGTCGGTAGGGATGCTCATGTTCCCACGGTATCGGCCATAGCTTCATGCTCGCGCGCGTCCGTGACTGCGCACTTTGGTGCTCCCTTGGGGAGCTACTGTCCGTCGATCTTGTCGAGCTGGGAGTTGAGTCGCTGCACTTTCCCGCTCATCTCATCTGAGTGACCGGGGCGCAGGTCTGCTTTCAGCACCAGTGAGACCCGAGGGCTGACTTCGCCCACTGCTTCGCAGGCGCGGCGAATCACTGGCATGCATTCATCCCATGTGCCTTCGATGGTGGTGAACATCGAATTGGTTTCGTGGGGTAGGCCGCTGTCACGAATGACTTTGACGGCGCGCGCTACGATATGCGCCATCGAACCGTCAGGGCTGTCCGTCGTGGACGGGGAAATTGAAAAGGCAAATAACATGCCTTGAGGATATCGTGAAGTGCCACTCGAAGCATGCGAATTGCCCGCTTCAGAAGACGTTTACCGCTGACTTTTTGACCAAACGCATCGAGGTCAACGAAGGGGAAGTCCCGCAATACTACGTCACCGGAAACCACGAGCCGATTACTGATCCGGCCGTGTGGAATCAAGTTCAATACGAGCTGGCTACCCGTCACGCGACCAACACCGCCAAGATCGGGCTGTTTGCCAGCCGCCTAAAATGCGCCGACTGCGGTGCCTGGTACGGACGAAAAACCTGGGCTTCCAACACTAAATACAAACACACCATCTGGCGGTGCAACCAAAAATACGATCACGCCCAGCCATGCCAGACCACCACCTTGCGTGACGAACAAATCCATACTGCGTTCCTCGCCTCGCTAAACCAGCTGGCTGAACAATATCGCGGACAAAGCCACCTACTTGAGGTTATCGAGGCCATGTTCAACACCGACCAACTTGAGGCAGAATCTGCGAGATTAGACAAGAAGATTCGTGCTCTTTCCAGCGAGATTGAAGCATTGGTTGCAGAAAATCAACGCCGAGCGCAAGACCAAGAACAATACCTCGCCAAATACACCCAACTAGACGCGAAATACCAGAAAAAACTCGCAGAAAAACACGCCATTGACGCACAAATAACAGCTAAAAACGCCAAAGCCACCGCAATCAAAACCGCTTACTCCCAGCTAGCTGACAAACCCATCGAGCACTTCCAGCCCTGTCAATGGAACGCCCTGATCGACCACGCCCTCATAAAGAAAGACGAGATCCGGTTAGTCTTCAGAACTGGAAGCGAGATTACCGTGGCTATCTAAGAGATTCGACTGCTCTAAATCGATAGATAGCAGCCAAAAATTCGGCTAGAATTGGCCTTGAATAATTGGCTGTTGTTCTTGCGAGGAGTTATTTTCCGATGACTTTGTGATCTCTACTCAGCCCTGCTGAGACGCCACCTATCTACCGTCGCGTCCTGGAGATCGTCATGTCTGCAATTAACCTCGATAATATTTCTTTTTCTTACTCATCTGTACCGCTGTTAGATTACATCAGTTTGCATGTCGATGACGGCGAACGCGCCTGCCTGATCGGGCCCAACGGGTGTGGCAAAACCACGCTGCTTCGCATCGCATCAGGCGACCTGATGCCGGAGACAGGAACAGTCAAATTCGACGGTGTGGAGCCCGAGCTTTTCCGCGTTCCGGTTATTGAAGAATCCAACGGAACGGTCGAAGACTATCTCGATTCTGCACTTAGTTCGCTGCGAACTATTGCTACCCAGTTTTATGCTGCCTCTACCCGACTGGAGAGCGATTTTGCTCCTGATGAGGTGAGCCGGGAATATGACCGATTTCTTGCCCAAATGGCAAGCCTCGACATTTGGGCACTAGATGCTCGGGTCGCTGAGGTTATGGACGGAATCGGTCTAGGGCTATTCATGGGGTCAATGCATAGTCTGGGCACACTGTCTCCTGGCCAACGTGCTCGCCTTGAACTGGCAGCCACTCTCATCATGAAACCTAAAGCGTTGATTTTAGATGAGCCCACCAACCATCTCGACGGCGAAGCAATCGGCTTCCTTGCAAAAACAATCACTAGCTGGAACGGCCCGGTGCTGATGAGCAGCCATAATCGGGCTTTCATCGAAGACACCGCAACGGTTATTTACGACATGGACACGCAGGTGTGGGATGCGCTGGCTAAAGCTGACGGAAGCGGCGAAGTAAAAGGCCTTTATCGGTGCGCGGGAAACTATTCCAACTATTTATCCGAGAAATCAGAAGCCCAACGCAAATACGCCGATATACATGCACTTCAACAAGCCGAAAAACGTAAGTTACGAAAACACAAGCAGGAAGCCAGAAAGATTGCTTCTGGCGGCGGGCGGCTAGCCAAAGCTGAGGGGAAAGCAAAGAAGTCTTTTGCAGACCGTGCAGCCGCGACGGCTGAACGCCGGATGCGTAACGACGACAAGAGGCTGCAGGCCTTAGCCAGCCAAGAGGTGCGCAAACCTCGCAACTATGACTTGTCGTTCCAGTTTGAACAACCATCAGATCGCGCAGGGATCGCGGTATCCGCCAGGCAAGCAACGGTAAAGCAGCGGCTTGCAGCTGTCAGTTTCGATCTCGCTTACGGCGAGCACTTGCTTGTCACCGGTCCAAACGGATCTGGGAAAAGTACGTTATTGAACTGGATTTACACCGCACAACCACCTGCCAAGGCCGAGACAAGCGGGACGATCACGCGCGGCAAACCAGTCAGCCTGGTTCCCCAGCGACTACCCAAAGAAAACGACCCAGGATTCAACACCGATGTCTGGCTTAAAGGAATAGGTGAAGCTGGGAAAGGTATCTTACACCCGTCAATGTGGTCCACGTCCATCCCAAAATTATCGGCAGGTAACCAACGCCGAGCCCAAATCGCAGTAGCTATTGCCTCGGCCCCTGCCATCCTCATCATCGACGAACCAACAAATTACCTCGATCTAGCCTCCATGGAAGCCCTTGAGGACGCATTAACAAAATGGTCGGGGACATTAATTATCGCGAGCCATGACCGATGGCTCATTGAACACTGGCAAAGTAGAAGAATCTGTATCCGCTAACGCAGGCGATTTTTCACACCCCCTAAGCGATACTCGCTAACGCAAAAGGGTACTTATCAAATCCGACGTCTAAGTGGAGCGGGCGACGGGAATCGAACCCGCATGACCAGCTTGGAAGGCTGGGGCTCTACCATTGAGCTACGCCCGCGATGTCAGCGCCGATAGGCGTGACTGCTCACGTGAACGAATCGATCGTAACGTGCCGAGGCTGAAAAGTGAAATCGAAAAACCACGATCTATCCCACAAACTGGATTGAGTGGGAGAATTGGTTTTCGTTCAGCGGATGCATTATCATTTCCAAGCGGTGGAAAACCGACCGGGGTGTAGCGCAGCTTGGTAGCGCATCTGCTTTGGGAGCAGAGGGTCGCAGGTTCAAATCCTGTCACCCCGACCATTTTCGATTTATTGTCATTCATTCCGAATGTGCCGTTCTTCTTGGGTTCTTCAGCTGTCCCCGTTGCGTTCCGCTCCTCTCGAATTTTCGAGGGCGGCTGGCCGCTGCCTCTTCCTGTGAATCCCTCGGTTACCCCCTTGTATCCATCGCGGCGAGGCCTCTGACTTCAGCACTTTGTGCCTCTGTACACACTGCAGTGAGACCCCTGTACCCAGCACGCTGCCGTGCTCTTGTGTTGCCTCCTGATCTGCGCGTTGACACTCCCACACCCATCAAATATTGTATTGAACCAAACATATTATTCGGTTGACCGAAAACCTAACTTGGGCGTATAGTGAGAGCCGTTATCGTTAAGGGCTGGGAGGGAATACGACCAGCGGCATCACACATAAGGGGAGAAAGAGTGAAGAAAAGAACCGTGTGCCTTCGAGCAGCGATGGTCGCCGTGGCGGCGGCTAGTCTTGCAGGCTGTGGCAATGCCCAGGCGAACATGTCAGGAGCGACCGCCGCGAATGGTCAATCCGGCGCACAACGCTTCTCCAACACAGTGAATGTGGTGGCTACAACCACCCAAGTGTGCGATTACGTCACGCAGATCGCCGGCAACGCCGATGAGCACTCGACGCTGGCGCTCAACAAAACTGACGCACAGGGCGCCACTCATGCCTTAGGAGCGCCAGCCCAGTCAGCCGCCACCACGATTAACCTGACGTGCCTACTCGCCCCGAATGCCTCGGCACATGAACACGAGATGACCCCGGCACAGGCAGACGCCCTTGCTCACGCCGACATCATGTTCGTTTCTGGCGTCGACCTGGAACACTTCCTTGACTCAGCAATCCAGGCATCTGGCTTCCACGGGATCATGGGAGTGACATCGGGAGTTCTGACGGCAGCGGAAGTCGACGACCCTGCCTCGGTGACTAAGCGTGAAAGCGACCTGCCCTACACCATTGATCGCGGCTCGCAGAAGGTCGATGTGCAAAAGTGGCCGTTCCCGCCTGAAGATGGTGCCGCAACACCGGAGTTTCAGTACGACCCGCATGTGTGGACCAGTCCGAAGAACGCCGCCATCCAGGTGCGCAATATCGGTGAAATCCTCGGCAAAGCCTCGCCTGACAACAAGGACCTCTTCGACCGGCACGTTGCGCAGTACACGCAGACCCTGACCGACCTGGACGGATGGGTGCGTGAAGCGATCGATTCGGTTCCGCCTCAGCACCGCGTCCTCTTCACCTCTCACGACGCATTCGGATACTTCTCCAAAGACTACGGCGTGAAGTTCATCGGCGCAGCCCTGTCGGATTTCAACAGCCAACAGGACGCCACCGCTGACCACATCAAGAAAGCCGCCCAACAGGTCAAGGACTCAGGAGCGGTCGCGCTTTTTGCAGAAAACTCCAACAACTCGAAGTCAATCGAGGCAGTTGCTCAGGCCGCCGGTGTCAAAGCAATCGTCGGAGACGACGCACTATACGGCGACTCCCTCGGACCCGACGGGTCGGCAGGACAAACCTACGTCGGCTCCATCACTCACAACGTGACGACGCTGGTCCAGGCGTGGAACGGGAACGTACCACAGCTGCCCGACACGCTCGCAGAAAAATAGGCAACGGAGCAAGGAAAGGCTATGGGCGCGGCACTCGAATTCGACAACTGCTCACTGGCATACGGCAATAAGACAGTGCTCACCGGAGTGGATGGCAGCATCCAGGCAGGTGAAGCGCTGGCGCTGATCGGGCCGAACGGGTCAGGAAAGACCACGCTGCTGCGCGGCATCATCGGATCCGTCCGCGTCAGCGCCGGTCACCTTCGAGTGCCGCCAGGCTCAACAGTGGGATACGTCCCGCAACAGCTCAACCTGGACCCCACATTCCCCATCACTGCTCGCCAGGTAGTTGCGATGGGATACCGAGGTCAGCGGAAACTGTTTGGGCGGCTCGGATCGACCGGCAAACAGCGCATCGAGGACGCCCTCGCCAATGTCGGGATGAGTGATCGTGGAGACGTCCGGTTCGGTGACCTGTCTGGCGGGCAGCGTCAGCGCATCCTGTTGGCGCGAGCCCTGGTCGCTGAGCCGGCGATGATCCTGCTCGATGAGCCGTTCAACGGGTTGGATGAGCCGAACCGCCGTGCCCTGCTCTCCATCATCACCAACGCCAAGAACCAGGGCGTAGCCGTCGTGATCTCCACGCATGACCTCATCTTGGCTGACGCTACCTGTGAACGGGCACTGCTGCTGGCAGGCAGGCAAGTGGCATTCGGGCCAATCGCGCAGGTACTGACACCGGAGCTGGTGGCGAGGGCATACGGCGGGTCGGTGCCCGTCGAACTCGCAGCGACCAGCGCAGGTAAAGAGGAGCACCGCGCTGATCGGCGTGCTCGCATCGCGCACATAGCGACACAGGAGTCCGAGCATGTGGGCTGAATGGCTTGAAGGTCTACGGCAGCTTCTGCAGCCACTACCTGGATGGGGATTTATTGCGTCAGCTCCGTACACGTTCAGGCCATTTGTCTTGCTGATTATCCTGGCCTGCGCCAGCGGAGTGGTCGGCGTGCTGGTCAACGTGCGGTGTGCGGAGTTCAACGCAGAATCACTGGTTCACGGCGTCTTCCCTGGCATCGTAGTAGGTGCCCTTTATGGCGGCATCGACATGATCGTGCCCGGAGCTGCGCTATGTGCATGCGCAGTCATCGCAGCACTGGTGTGGGCAGGGCAGCGCAGCCACATTTCCGAGGGATCCACCGCAACGATTCTGACGACCTTCTTCGCACTGGGCGTGGTGATCTCGCTGAAAAAAGGCGACATGTCCGGCCAGCTGGAAGCGCTCATGTTCGGCCGACTGCTGGACGTGACCGATGCGCGCCTGGCGCAGTCCGTTCTCTTCTGCCTGCTCGCCATCGTGATCGTCGCCCTGACGTGGCGCGGCCAGGTAATCACCGCCTTCGACCGCGATACCGCTCCGGTTCTGGGAGTCAACACCCTACTTGTCGACATTGTTCTCAACACCGCGATCGCCGCCGTTGTTGTATCAGCCGCTTCCGCCATCGGGGTCCTGCTGGTGATCGGATATCTGGTGATCCCTGGGGCCAGCGCTCGACTGGTCGCCCGCACCGTCGGGTGGATGATTCCCGTGGGGATTGCGGTCGGCGTCGGCGGGGCGGTCCTGGGGATGCATGTTATGAACTTGCCGGTTTCGCGCCCAATCTCACCGCAGGCTGCTGTCTCGCTCAGTGTGTGTGCCATGTTCGGACTGGTACTGGCTGTGCGCACGTTGTACCGCATGTGCGTGCGCGCACTGGACACCGGGCACGCGACGCAGCCTGTCGCCCACCCGATTCAGGGAGTGCGCCCATGATCTCGATGTGGACCATCATCGCCCTGACGCTGGTTGAAGTAATCGTTGTGGGAGCTCTGTGCGGCCTGGTCGGATCCCTCGCCGTACTCAGCCAGCGCATCTTCTTCACTGAATCAATCACCCATGCCGCGTTCCCGGGCGCCGTCATCGGCGTGGTCGGCGCGGCGCTGGTCTCGAGCAGCCATGAGGCTTTGTCTCTGGGACTGTTCATCGGTGCTGGCCTGGCCTCACTCGTCCTCGCGCTGTTGATGCATGGCGTATCGGCCCTGAAAGGAATTTCCTCGCAGGCGGCCGCCGGAATCACGCTTACCGTGGGGTTTGCCTCTGGCTACTTCCTCAATAAGTGGTTCGCGCCCCTGCCGCTGCGAATCGACGGCTTCCTGACAGGATCCCTGCTGGCATGTACGCGCATCGACGTTATCGCGGCCGCCCTCGTCCTTATTGTCGCTGGGGGAGTGTGGGCGTTGATGGGCGGGCGGCTGGTAGCAGTCAGCTTCGACGCGGTGAACTACCGAGCCAGCGGAGGGCGGCCTGACCTGATGCGCCTGATCACCCTGGGTCTGATTATCGCGACGGTGACGGTCATTATTCCGGCGGTCGGCACCGTCGTGTCAATCTCCTTAATCGCCGCCGCACCCACCGTCTTGAAGGGGCGCGTCGCATCGACGCCGCGTTTCGTCGCACTGTCCACGCTCGCGTCTACCATTATTGCCGTAGTTGGACTGGGGCTTGCGGTCGTGTGTGGCCTGTCAGCAGGCGGCACGATCGCGTTGGTTGCAGGAGGCTTCTTCGTTATTGTCGAGGCAGGCTCACGCATCGCTTCGTCGAAACTCGCATCTGCGATATAGGTCAAAAGACCCAATAACCGCAGGTCATGGGTTAGTCTGTGCTCATAGGAGAAATCCTCCTACATAATGTCCGCGTGACGTCGTGTGAGCTTTGGCGACAACCTTGTCAACGCATCTGCAGGCACAGACGCCTGTCTTTTTATGCGCACGAGGGCACGGCGCTGCGCGCAAAAAGGAGAGAGCAATGGAAGGCACGATGCGCGCCCAGCGTCTGCATTCAGATCGCACCGTAACGATCGAGGATATTCCGATTCCCAAACCCGGTCCGAACCAGGTCCTCATCAAAGTTGCCTACTGTGGAATCTGCCATTCGGATATGGCGCTGATCGACAGTGATTTTCCCATGAAAATGCCGGAAATCACGCAGGGCCACGAGTGCTCGGGCACCATCGCAGAGATGGGATCGAATGTGCAGGGCTGGGAGATCGGCGACAAGGTCATCCCGCAGTCGGGTATGCCCTGCCTGAAGTGTCGCGAATGCCGCCGAGGTAACCGAGGCTCATGCCAAAACCTGCGCGTTATGGCATTTGACTATGACGGTGCATGGGCGCAGTACACAGTGGCCAACGCTGAAGGACTCACCCGCGTGCCCGATGGTGTGCCGATGGAACAGGCCGCGATCCTCGCTGATGCTGTGGCAACCCCGTTCGGAGCAGTCAAGCACACCGGCAAGGTCTCGATGGGCAACGCCGTTGCCGTGTGGGGATTGGGTGGAGTCGGAACCCACATCGTCCAGCTGTCCCGGCTGGCGGGTGCGTACCCTGTCATTGGTATCGACATCAACGAGGGTGTGTTTGATCGAGCCAAACGTCTGGGCGCTGACTTCACGTTCCGATCCGACGACCCCGAGCTGATGGACAAGATCAAGAAAGCGACGGGTGGGCGCATGATTGACGTTGCGTTCGACGCTGCCGGTCTTCAGGTGACCTTCGAGCAGGCAGTGCAGTCACTGGACTACAGGGGGCGCGCCGTGCTGGTCGGGCTGTCACGCCAGGAATTCCACGGCGGAAGCCTGTACGATTTTGGCGTCAAGCGCCGTCAGGCCATAGGACACCTGGGCTACGAAGTAGTGGACATCTTCCTGCTTGCTGAACTCGTCAAGGCTGGGCGACTGGATCTGTCCGAATCGGTCTCTCAGATCATCTCGCTGGAGAATCTGGAAGAAGGCCTGGACATCATGCGCAATAAGACAGGTAACCCGATCCGTATAGTCGTCGATCCGTGGGCTGAAAGCTAGGGTGCCTCTCGGTGGCTGGCCGTTGGTCTGCAGCAGCATAGTGAGCCAGCCCCACCGATTCGACGCAAACTCACTGATCTGCCACAGTCGCCCTCGTTCGTCACAATGAGCGAGGGCGACTTGCGTGCGCCGCTCTACCTCGCCATGATCAAGTTGAGGGCGCGCGGCACGCATTCGATGTGCAAAGGCATGGGCATGAGACGCTCGCCGTCAGCAAATGCATCGAGGCCGCTGACTTCGATGTCAACACTGTGGGCACGGTACATGTGGACCTCCGGTACCTCCTCCAGGCGGTGCAGGAAGGTCTTCGGAACTTTGCTGATCGCTTCGAGGCGATTGAGCGTTTCCACCAGGCTGATCGACAGCAGGCCGTCGCGGGGGTCAGCATGCGGACACATCATGATGCCGCCGCCATACGTCTTGGTAATGGCAATGGCGTTGAGAATTGTCGGGACGTGATGTGTGCCTTTGCCGTCGATGCGGATCGTTGTGCGCAGGGGGCGTAGGCGTGCGAACTCGATGCCCAGTGCCAGCAGATAGCGTGAATTACCCTTCGGCCATCTGATCTGGTTGGCACGATCGTTAATCATTGAATCCACGCCCGCGCACATAATTGTTGCAAAGTAGCGTTCTTCCCCGTTCGCGTGGCTCATGAGGCCCACATCAACGCTGTCGTGGTGGCCGTCCACAATGAGTGATGCGGCTGCTCTGGGATCGAAAGGAATGGAATATTCGCGTGCCAGGTCGTTACCGGTGCCAGCCGGTATGACACCGAAGAGTTTGCCTGTGCCGACCACCTCCTGCAATGCAAGGTTGATCAGCCCGTCTCCGCCGCACACCACAATCGCGTCAATGGTTGGGTCAGCGACAAATTCGCGAGTGCGCAGGCTCGTCGTCAGTGGCAGGTAGCTGGCAATGGAGACCACATCGATGCCGCGATTGGCCAGAAACTCAGTGGCGCGCCGTGCCGCATCCATCGACGATCCCAAACCTGCAACGGGGTTTGTAATCAGTGCGATCCGACGAATCGGGCTCTGTGGCCGTGAATTGGGATCGGTCATACATACTCCGTTCATTTCTTGTTCTACGCCACAGCGATCGTCGCTGTCAGATGGGATGCAATTGATATAGTGTAGCGATTTAAGCGGGCGTGTCGAACAAGTATCTGCAGAAACGCCGCCGTGTGACGCGAGGTAACCCCCCGTGCCACGTGCCCTATTCGCCTGAGGGCTTGCGGGCGCCAGGCAGGAAGAACGTCAGTGCACATCCCAGTCCGAGGGCTGCGCCGGCCACTCCCATTGCGCGCGACGTTCCGACGCTGAAAGCCTCCGACAGTTTGTCGATCACCTGATCGGTCAGTTCCGCTGGAACGCCTTCTGAACCGTCCGAGTCAGTCAGCGCCCGAATGGAAGCGCCAGCTGAAGGTGCGACAGACGCTTCGATGCCGTGACGTGCCTGCTCGGGCAGCGGCACATCGTCGAGGCTTCCCTGTACCTGTGAATTCACTGACGCAGCCAGGAACGTTGCAACCAGAGCAATTCCCAACGCTGTACCGACCTGACGTGTCGTGGACTGGGTGGCGGATGCCTGCCCCGACGTGCTGGGTGGCACATCAACCAGAATGACGGATGTGAGTTGCGCTGACGCCAGCCCCAGACCAAAACCGTAGGCAACCAGTGCTGTGACGATAACTGCGATGGGCGTGTGGGCTGTCAGGCTGATCGCCAGGCTGAATACGGCAATGGATTCTATGGCCAGTCCGGCGCGCGCCACCCACGTTGCAGAAAAGAGACGCCCCAGTGGGGATGCTGAGCCACCTGCGATAAAGGCGCCTGCAGCCATTGCAGCCAGGACACCGCCTGATTGGAGTGGTGTGAGCATGCGGACGTTCTGAAGGTACAAAGGCAACGCGAAGAGCAGACCGAATTCTCCCACTGAAATTGCCGCAGCGGCCACGTTCCCTGCAGAAAAGCTTCGGAGCTTGAAAAGATTCAGATTCAGCAGGTGCGGCCCGTCCACTCGCAGCTGTCGCCGTTCCCACCAGATGAAAAAGCCGAGCAGGACGGCGGCCAGAGCAGCTGCCAGCGGCACAGGCGAGAGTGGCCATGACGCCCAGTCCTCATTGATCGGCTTCCACCAGCCCAGGTCACGCCCCTGAATCAGTGCGTAGACCAGAGCGGCGAAACCGATTGACGAGGTGATAAACCCGCCCGCGTCGAAACCGTGTTCGGAGCGTTCTCCGTAAGTGTTGGGCACGAAGAAAATGCAGCCGAGCGCAACGATGATGCCGATCGGAACATTGATCAGGAAAATCCACGGCCAGGTGGTGTTCGTCGTGATCCAGCCACCCAGCAGAGGACCAACAGCGGCCATCCCTGAAATAACTGACCCCCACACGGCGAAGGCAATCATGCGCCTTTTGCCTGTAAACGTCGCGTTGACAGTTGAGAGCGTTGTTGGAGAAACGGCCGCCGCTCCGGTGCCCTGCAGGAAACGTGCGATGAGCAGGGGAGTGAAAGTGCGCGCCGTGCCGGCAATGATTGATGCGATAACAAAGATGGCGATCCCTGCCAGAAGGATGTTGCGTCGTCCCCAGTTATCGGCCAGACGTCCCACGGTGATCAGCAGCGCTGAGAAGATCAGGGCGTAGCTCGTTGTCAGCCATTGAGCCTGCGTGAATGTGAGCTCAAGGTCACGCATGATTGTCGGCAAAGACACGTTGATGATGGTGCCGTCCATAACGATCAGTGACAGTGCCAGAGACAGGAAAACGAGTGCGATCCAGGGGTGCGCCAGTGTTGATGACCGAGATGGCGCAGTGGATGCACTTTTCCGGGAAGTCGGTGTCATGCCACGATTATGACACACTGTCATTAAAGTGGCGCGCGGTCATCCGCCCGATGATTCAAGCTGGAGTTTCGACACGGCGCCGCGGTCGCCCTCGTTCATCGTGATTGCCGAGGGCGACCGGAGTGCTACACGGAAGGCGTTAAAGCTAGACCAAAGATCGGGACCGCCAGAGCCAGTACGGTGCCCATCACCAGGAAGATGCCGACGACGTTAAACCAGAAACCTGCCTTGATCATGTCGACGATGCGCACGTAACCCGACCCGTACGCGATGGCGTTTGGAGGCGTGGCGACCGGGAGCATGAACGCACACGTGGCAGCCAACGCAGCCGGGATCACGAAGAGCAGGATGTTCATATCGCCGTACCCAAGGCCGATGGCGACGCCGCCGATAATCGGCAGGAACGCGGCAGCAGTTGCGGTGTTGGAGGTGAGCTCCGTCAGAGCCAGGACGAGCGCCGTGATGGTGAACAAAATCACGATGATGGGCAGGGTGCGCAACTGTTCAACTGAGTGGCCCACCCAGTTTGACAGGCCCGTGTGAGAGAACTGGCCAGACAGAGCCAGACCGCCGCCGAACAGCAGGATGATATCCCAGGGTAGGTCCTTCATTGACTCCCAGTTCATCAAACGCACCCCTCGCTTCGGGTCTGCCGGAATGATGAAGAGCAGCAAGGAGATCCCCATGCCGATAATGGTGTCGATCCCCTTGATCTGAATGCCGAAAAACTTCAGGAAAAAGGGCAGGAACACCCACAAGATGGCGGCGGCCACGAAGAGGATGCCGACGAGTAACTCGCCGCTGCCCATCGGGCCGAGCTTCTTCAGTTCACTGCGAATGAGCTTCTTACCTCCGGGGATTTCCGAGATTTCCGGTGGGAACAGAACATATGTCAGCAGGAACCATCCGATCGCCAGGAACGTCACCGCCAGTGGGACACCTACCAGCATCCACTGTCCGAAACCGATCGAAATATCGTGGTTTTCCTTCAGGTATGCCACCAGGAGCGAGTTGGGCGGAGTGCCGATGATGGTTCCCAGTGAGCCAATCGAAGCGGAATAGGCGATGCCGAGCATGAGGGAAATGGCGAACTTCGAGTGATATAGCTGCGTCTGCTTACTGATCGTTTCCGAGGCATCCTTACCTTTTTGAACGATTGCTGCCACGACGCCACCTTTTGTGGCGTCGCGAGCTGTGCCGGACACTGATTCAGCGTCGGCGGGTAGATCCTCAGAATCTGCCTGGCGGGAACCTTCGAGCTGGGAGACGAGCTGCAGCACCGACATGCCGATGGGCAGCATCATGACGGCGGTCGCGGTGTTGGACACCCACATTGACAGGAAACCGGTCGCGATCATGAATCCTGCGACCAGTTGGCGAGGTTTCGTCCCGACCATGTTGACCACGGTCAGCGCGATACGTCGGTGCAGGTTCCAGCGCTGCATGGCGAGCGCCAGGATGAATCCGCCCATGAACAGGTAGATCGTGTCCGAGGCGTACGGTCCGGCTGTTCCGGAAAAAGAATCGACCTGCAGGGCAGGGAAGACGACCATTGGAATCAGGGCAGTGGCGGCGAGCGGGATGGCTTCGGTCATCCACCAGATGCCCATGAGGATCGCGACCGCGGCCACGATGGGCAGGCCGTCAAGATTCATGGTGCTGAGCTTGTCGTCGGACAGGCCTTGTGCTGCGATGTCGGCGGCATTGTCGGGCATGATGAAGTACACCAGTACAGCCAGGAGCGGGCCTCCCAGCAGGCCCGCCATGCGCACAAGGTGGACGGTACGTGATGGCGCTACGTAGTCATCAGCTGCTGCATGTGATGACGATGTGTGAAGGGTAGGAATACTCATGGTGACCTTTCGTGACACAGAGGACGCGCCGCCCTCGACGGAGAATCCCAGAACAGATGCGCGACGCGGCGTACCATCGTCGGTCCGCCACCTGTATGCACTCTGGCGCATATAGGACTTTAGTCGCAGACGTTATTGTATGGCACGCCACGACGCACGTCAGTCAATTGCGATGAGAAAAGTTACGAAAAGGACACAAAAGTAGGAAAAAAGCGTGTTCTGTTCCGGTCGGTTCTGGCCGACTGAGAAGAGGGGGAGTGGACGCTATATCACTTCTTCAACTCGATGGTCTTCTCCGGGACGGCCACCCGGGCGTGTACGCCCAGCTCCTGATCGAGCGATTCGACTAACGCCTGTGCAGCCTTATCTTCGCCATGCACGCACCACACTGAACGAGGCTGAGGCACCAGATCGCGTACCCAGTCCACCAGCTCCGAGCAATCTGCGTGTACGGAGAATTCCTCGTCGCGAATCACCTCGGCCTGCACGCTCACCCACGCGCCATGCATTTTCAGTTCGCGTGCGCCGTCCAGGAGCGCGCGCCCACGTGTGCCTACCGCCTGATAGCCGGTCAACACGACGGTATGAATCGCCTGGGGGAGCATGTGCTCGATATGGTGCAGGACGCGGCCGCCGGTGAGCATGCCGGAGGCCGACACAATGATGGAAGGCTCCTTAGGATCGTTGAGTTTTTGCGACTGTTCCTGGTCTCGCACCTCAATGAGATTCAGGTTGCTCAGCTTCAGGCCTCCCACTTCATCATTGAGTTCGCCGCGCGCACTGACAGCCTGGTAGAGGCGCAGGGACGCCAGCGCCATGGGGGAGTCCACGTAGATTGGCACCGAGGGGATCTGGCCGGCAGCGACCATGTCGGATAGTACTTTCAGCACTACTTCAGTGCGGTCGACGGCGAACGCTGGAACCAGAACGGAGCCGCCGCGATCGATGGTTCGGCAGATGGCGTCACGGAACACTTCGTGCTTTTCGTGTCCTGGATCAGTTTCAAAGTGTTCACGATCTCCATATGTTGATTCGAGCAGAACCGTCGGGGCGCCCTCGGGAATTTCTCGCGAGCGCAGAACGGGGTGCGTGGGCCGGCCCAGGTCACCGGAAAACAGCGCGTCACCTCCAGGTGTGTGGACGCGGATCGAAGCTGAGCCGAGGATGTGGCCGGCGCGCGTCCAGTGCGCACTGACCTGCCCGCCCACGTCAATGTCAGCGTCGAAATCGACAGCTCGCATCAGTGGCAGCGTGTCCTCAACGTCGTTGACCGTATACAGCGGTAACGGCCGGCGGGGGCTGGGATAACCGTAGGGGCGCGCATGTTCGGCGTCGCGTTCCTGCAGGTAGGCAGAATCTCGCAGAACGATATGTGCCAGATCGATGGTGGACGGTGTGGCCCAGATGGTGCCGCTGAAGCCCTGTTTGACCAGGCGTGGTAAATATCCCACGTGATCCAGGTGTGCGTGAGTGAGGAGAATATCCGAAATGGAATCGGCCGGGACTGGAAAATCAGACCAGTTCTTACGGCGGAGTTTTTTCTCGCCCTGATACAGGCCTGAATCGATGAGAATCCGTCGCTCGCCTCGTGGGGAGTCAACGGTTAGAAGATGCTTGGAACCGGTCACGGTTCCAGCTGCGCCCACGAAAGTTAAGGTCGTTGGAGCCATACCTTTACTGTGACGCAGATTACGTTGCGATGGGGATGTTCAGTGGTGCGTGTCGCACATTCGGTAGATTCATCCCACATATGACGGATCCCTTGCAGACAACGCCTGGGACTTGTCGTAGAATCGAGGGGTTGTCATGTGCCCGAAATACGGGCTGAAATCGAAACAAGACGTTGGAGTGCACACACGTGAAGAGCACTGTTGAGACCCTCGAGCCCACCAAGGTGCGCTTGACCGTTGAGGCCGACCATGAAGAAATCAAGCCTCAGATGGACAAGGCATACAAGGAGATTTCGAAGCAGGCGAATATCCCCGGTTTCCGTAAGGGACACGTTCCGCCGCGCATTATCGATCAGCGATTTGGTCGTGCCGCCATCATCGAGCAGGCAGTCAACGAGGTTCTGCCTCGCCTGTACTCGCAGGCGGTCGTGGAAAACGAACTGCGCCCCATGGCTCAACCCAGCATCGAAGTCACCGAAATTCCGGCGACCAGCGGCCCGATCAGCGGCAAGCTCGTCTTCACCGGCGAGGTCGACATCGTTCCCGCCTTCGAAGTGCCCGAAATTACCGATGACATGACCGTTGAGGTTGACCCGGCGGATGTCACCGACGAAGACGTGCAGACCGAGCTGGACCGCCTGCGTGCCCGTTTCGCCACGCTGAAGTCCGTCAAGCGCCAGGCTAAGACCGGCGACTTCGTCACCATCGACCTGACTGCAACGGTCGACGGTGAAGAGGTGGATTCGGTGTCCGAGGTTTCCTACGAAATCGGTTCCGGCACGATGCTGGATGGCCAGGACAAGGCTCTGCGCGGCACGCACTCGGGTGACGACGTGACCTTCACGTCCAAGCTCAAGGGCGGAGACCACGCCGGCGAAGACGCTGAAGTGGCTCTGCATGTTCACTCTGTGAAGATGCGCGAAATGCCGAAGGTTGATGACGAATTCGCCCAGATGGCATCCGAATTCGACACTGCTGACGAACTCATGGAGGACATGAAGAAGCAGGCTGAGCAGACCAAGCGTTCTCAGCAGGCGCTGGACGCTCGTGACCGTCTGGTCGAAGCACTGCTGGACAAGGTTGAGATCCTCCTGCCAGATTCCGTCATCGACGAGGCCGTTAAGCAGCAGCTGGGTGACAAGCCCACCGCCAAGAAGAAGGAAGCCCGCGAAGAGCTCGAACTCGAATTCCGCCGCGACATCCTGTCTGACGAACTGGCCAAGAAGCTCGAGGTCCAGGTCTCGCAGCGCGAACTGATCGACTACCTGATGCAGATGTCGCAGACCTACGGCATCGACATCAACCAGCTGATCTCTTCGCCCGAGGAAGTCCAGACCGTGGTTGCACGACTGACCCGCACCAAGGCCATCATCGAGGCCCTGCGTCTGGTCACCGTGAAGGACACAAACGGCCAGGCCATCGACCTGACTGAGTTCTTTGGTGATGAAGAAGCTAACGATGACGCAGCTGAAGGTGCAGACGAAGCGGCTGAGGATGCAGCTGAGGCCGACGATGCAGCCGAGACTGAAGACGCAGAGGCAGCAGAAGCTGACGAAAAGTGATCGCGTAGCTGATCACCACTGACACGCGGGGCATTGGTGGCCAGCAACAAGAATCCTCCCCGCCCCCGCCTGCATGAGGTGAACATGTATGAGCGTGCGCCGTCAGCGAAAAGTGCCAATCCAGGCCGACGGCGCAGTGCGAAACCGGTAGGTTGGACATCAGTGATGAAAAGTGCCCGATGGAAGGACGTCAAGTGAGTGAACAGCGCGTGAGAGGCGCCGACGGCGCGCAGCCTCAAGGCTCGTTCGGAGATGCTGTCTACCAGCGTCTGCTCAAGGAACGCATTATCTGGCTGGGAAGTGCAGTGGAAGACGAAAATGCGAACCACCGGCCCC
>OBZN01000326.1_pt1 | contig 21185 bp, 23 predicted proteins | sample 1476951 | NCBI WGS metagenome assembly OBZN01 (sample SAMEA2580246, study PRJEB22360) | human gut metagenome | biome: human gut; feature: human-associated habitat; material: faeces | place: Denmark | collected 2008/2010
AGCGAGTATCATTTTTAATGAGAAATGCAAGATTGCTTTAAGGAATCCTGACGATGAAGAATCAGACAGTTTAAAAGAAGCAAATACGTTCTTGGCGAAAACACTGTATAACAATAATTTTTATAATCTTCTTGAACTGAATCTTGAAAAAGGAATTGCTTCCGGTGGATTTGCTATGCGTCCTTATATTGATGGAGATAAAATCAAAATCTCTTGGATCAGAGCAGATCAGTTTTATCCTTTGCGTTCTAACACAAATGAAATTAGCGAATGTGCAATTGCTACTAGGTCAGTTCAAACAGAAAATGATAAAAATTATTACTACACGTTGTTAGAATTCCATGAGTGGGTAAATGGGAAGTACATTATTTCTAATGAGCTTTATAAGTCAGAATTGGAAAGTTCTGTCGGTAAACAAGTACCATTAGAAACTTTATATCCTGATTTAGCAGAGGAAGTCACCTTAGAAGGATTGGGACGTCCTCTTTTTGTTTACTTCAGAACACCTGGTGCAAACAATAAATCTCTAGAAAGTCCGTTAGGCGTTGGAATCGTTGATAATGCAAAAGAAATCTTAGATACCATCAACAATACTCATGACCAATTTGCTTGGGAAATTCAAATGGGGCAAAGGCGCGTCGTGGTTCCCGCTGAGTTTCTCAAAACGGATGAAGCCCATCCCCCAATGTTTGATAGTGATCAAAATGTATTTGTAGGGATGTATGGGTCAGAAAATGCTGGAATAAAAGATATTACTACGGCAATACGAACAGTTCAGTATAAAGATGCCATTGATCATTGGATTAAAGAGTTTGAGGTACAAGTAGGGCTATCAGTTGGTTCAATGAGCTACGCTGATGATGGTTTAAAAACAGCAACTGAAATCGTCTCTAACAACTCAATGACGTATCAAACACGTTCTAGTTATTTGACAATGGTTGAAAAAGCCATTAATGAATTAGTCCATTCGATTTTTGAATTGGCAGGTTATGCAGAACTCAATTCAACTGGAAAACCATTGTTTGAAATAAATTACGATGATTATAAAGTCGATATCAGTTTTGAAGATGGTATTTTTGTCAACCAAGATAAACAACAAGAAGATGATTTAAAAGCTGTGGTTGCTGGCGTAATGCCAAAGAAACAGTTTCTTATCCGTAATTACAATCTAAGTGATCAGGAATTAAAAGAATGGTTGGATGACTTGAAAGAGGAAATGCCTGAATCAGGATCAACCGAACGTCGTAGTCAAGATGCGTTATTCGATTTAGGTGATTAATTATGATTACACCAGAAAAAATGCAAAAGACCGCAAACTCAATTATCAATATCTATTCAGAACTAGAAGACCGAATCTTTACCATTATAATCAAAGCCTTAAAACATTCTCGTTTTCAAGATGTAGCTAAAGAAGACGTGCTTTTGTGGCAAGTAAATCAACTTTCTAAAATGGGTACACTGAACGATAAAGTTATTGATTTGTTAGCAAGTTATACTGGCGAAACACAAGAAGCAATCGAACAATTAATCAAAGGTAACGGCGTAAAAGTAGTTAATGAAATTGATCGAGAGTTAGAACGAATGGTCCATAAAAGTGTTCCTGTATCTGACGACGTAAACAAAATTCTAGACTCTTTGATTCGTCAAACGTTCAAAGATTTAAACAACAATGTCAATCAAACGTTAATCACTACGAATTTCAACGAGAATGCTGTAATGCGAGCCTATCAAGCAATTCTTAAACAATCTACCCTAGAATCTATGACGGGGCTTAAAACGCATGAGAAGGCCGTAAAAGATAATGTTTATAAAATGGTGGATATGGGAATTAAGTCAGGGTTTGTTGATAAAGCAGGTCATGAATGGTCGATGGAAGCTTACTCGAGAACAGTGATTCAATCTACCTCACACAGAACGTTTAACGATCTTCGTTTGAAACGAATGGAGGACTTCGATTGTGTCACTGCATTAATGAGTAGTCACCCATCTGCTAGAAAAGCATGTGCAACGATACAAGGGGATTGGGTATTAGTTGTGCCAAAGAACAAAGCACCTGATGAATTTAAACATTTGCCTTCTATCTATGATCATGGTTATGGCGATCCAGATGGCACCCAGGGAATTAATTGTAAGCATATCCTTTATCCCGGAAGGCCAGACATTAATACAAACAACCAACCTCAATATGACGCTGACGAAGCGCAAGAAAATGCGGATATCCAACAAAAGCAACGAAAGCTCGAGCGTGATATCCGTTATCAGAAGAAACGAATGAATGCTGCATTAGAGCTAGAAGATCCCGAAACTATGCAAATGTGCAAACAAGTGATTGCTAACAAACAGAAACAGTTAAGAGAACTCATTAATGAACATGACTTCTTAGTTCGAGACTACAGCAGAGAACAAGTACAAAGTTAATAATTTTAGGCTTAGCAATCGCTAGTCTTTTTATTTTGCCCCGAATACGGCGTTAAACTGTTCAATCCATCGAGGGCGTAGCCTCGTTAAACAACGAAAGGATGAATGAAATGAAACGTGAAGAACTGAAAGAACTTGGCTTAACTGATGAACAGATTGGATCAATTATGGCTTTGCACGGTGTGACTGTGAACGAATTGAATAGTCGGGTGTCTACCGCGGAACAACAGGCCACTCAATATCAAGAACAGTTAGAGAAAAACCAAAATGAGCTGAATGATTTCAAAGCAAATGCTAAAGGAAATGAAGATCTTACTAAGCAGTTAGAGGATTTACAATCTAAGTTCGATGAAACGAAGACGAGTTCTGAACAACAAATTGCTGATCTTAAAAAATCATCAGCGATTGACTTGGCTCTAACACAAGCTGGAGCTAAAAACATTAAGGCTGCTAAAGCCTTGCTAGACAGCGAATCATTGGAACTGACAGACGAAGGATTAAAAGGATTAGATGAACAACTGGTCGTACTCAAAGAGAGCGACGGTTATTTATTTGGCTCAAATGAACCTGTTCCGCCCAATCCAGAAGGTAAAAAAGCTACTTTCTGGGGCAATCCTAGTTCTGGCCAGAATGTGGAAGAAGATGTGTTCGCTAAAGCATTAGGAGTTTTACCAAACAAAAATTAAATTTGGAGGGAATAAAATATGGCAATTAATTACATTACAAAAGACAATGGGATTTTCGATCAGAAGATCACTCAAGGATTGTTGACGACGATCTTAGGTATTCCACAAGTTGAATTTGTGAACGGTGGTAAATCATTTACATTAACGACTATTTCAACTTCTGGTTTGAAATACCATACACGTAACAAGGGATTCAACAGCGGTACTTATGGAAATGACAAAAAAGTTTACACAATGGGTCAAGATCGAGACGTTGAATTTTACATCGATAAACAAGACGTTGATGAAACGAATCAAGACTTAGCTGTAGCTAAAATTTCAAATGTATTTATCACTGAACACGTTCAACCAGAAATCGATGCGTATCGTTTTTCTACTTTAGCTTTAGGAGCAGGAAATGCTAAAGAAGAAACAATTACTGAAAAGAATGCTTATTCAGCCATTAAAGCTGCAATTTTACCAGCTCGTAAATTTGGACCACAAAATTTAGTAGCGTTCGTATCAACGACCGTAATGGATGCATTAGAACGTTCTTCAGAATTTACTCGTAATATCACTAATCAAAATGTTGGGCAAACGGCACTAGAATCTCGGGTAACTTCTCTTGATGGTGTGTTATTGGTCGAAGTTTGGGACGATACTCGTTTCAAAACTAAGTTCGATTTCACTGATGGCTACGCTGCTGCCGCTGATGCAAAAGACATCAATATCTTAGTTGTCGCTAAACAAGCAGTTATCCCCGTGGTTAAAGAAAACACCGTCTTCTTGTTTGCGCCAGGCGAACATTCACAAGGTGATGGCTACTTATATCAAAACCGCTTATACCACGACTGCTTTATCAAAGAACAACAAAAAGAAGGTGTATCTGTCTCTTTGGCCCCAAAAGGATAGCCCCATCCGGCGTAACTTTGAATAAAACAACAGCTACGCTAACGGTGGGAGCAACAGAAACATTGTCTGCTACTGTATCACCAGAAACGGCAACTGATAAATCAGTCAAATTTACCTCTAGCGATGAAACAATTGCAACAGTAACGCCAGTGCAAGGAAAGGTTACTGCTATTAAAGTAGGAGCTACGACGGTCACAGCGAAAACCGTAAATGGTAAAACTGCTACGTGTGAAGTCACGGTAACCGCAGCAAGCGAAGGATAGCTACTAAACTATCCTTTTTAATTGAAAGGAGGCAGTTATGAGCTATCTTACGCACGATGAATATTTAAAATCAGGATTCAACAAAGTATCAGTTTCGGAGTTTGATGACTTAGAAAAATGTGCTGCACGTCAGCTTAATCGAGTGACAGGCGATTTTTACATGAGACATTCTTTAACTGATGACACGTTCAAATATCGAGTGGATAAGTTCAAAATCGCAATGGCTGTCCAAATTGAATATTTGAAGTCAGTTGGAGTTACTTCGTTATCAGACTTACTAAATGCTTCCCCTTCAAGTGTCAGCGTTGGTCGTATGCGTATTGAATCTGGAAGCACGAATGCAGCAACAGTTGGCAGAACGATGGTTGCAACAGAGGCTTATAACGAGTTGATCTATACAGGACTTCTTTACAAGGGAGTTGACTATCGATGATTCCTTTAATGCCAAAAGAACTTTGTAACCAGTCAATTACTTTGAGGCTGCTAGATGGTCATGACAAATGGCAAAAACCTGTCTTTTCTGAACCAATCACGATTAATCATATGATCTTTCAACCTCAAACAGTGTACAGCGGTAGTAATAATAATCGGCAAGTGGTAGCCAACGCTATCGCTTTTTTGTTTGCTGGAGTATCTGATCCGATGCCAGTGATTAATAAAAATCATGTTGGGTCAAAGATTGACTTTGAAGGTGAGACTTACACTATCACGACGATCGTAGATAACCGTAATCCATACAGTAACGAAGTCTACTCGTATGAGTTGGAGGTGCTGTAATGCTACATGTGAAAGTCAAAAAAAACGGTGTAGATCGTAAGTTGTCAGTGATGAACATCAATTCAGCACTGTACTATATGACTGCTCAGATGCATCCAGACATGAACCTATATGCGCCAAAACGGCAAGGACATTTAAGAGACAAATCATTTGTTAACAAGAACCGAATCACATATACCGTTCCTTACGCTAAACCTCAATTTAGAGGGATCGTCAATGGTAGTAGAGTTAAGAATTATACAACGCCAGGGACAAGCCGACGTTGGGACCTCAGAGCAAAAGCTAATCATATGGATAGTTGGCGTAGGGCATTTATCAAAGGAGGAAACTTGTAATGGATTTATGGGAACGATTATCTGACTCGATAGATTCTATTCAAGGCCTTCCAATGCCATGCTCGATGGGATTTCTAAACGGTGAAGATACACTTTGCGTTTATTCTATGCCGGGTAGCCGAACAGTAGAAGAATACTTTGACGGTACGAAAGAGCGTGAAATGCTTTACGAAGTAGGATTTAATACAAAAGATCAAGAAAAAGCCAACAAAACATTATGGCTTATATCAAATCATTTAGACGAGCTTTCAACTCTAGCATCAGAGGATGGGAGTTTCGTCTTTTTAGGTATCGAAATAAGCGAGACACCTTTTGTAAGCGAACAGGACACTCAAGGGAACTCAACTTATTTATTAGGTATCAAAATCACCATTCATCAATTCAAAAATTAGGAGGAAATTTAAATGGCAGAAAATAGTAAAGAATTTTTACTAAACTTTAAAAACAAATTGGAAATTGATACTTCAGGAAATACAGATTTAGATCAAATCGCATCGGCTAAATTCGCACCATTAGCAGCAGGGATCACAACTATTACTCCAGCTGCAGCGGACACTACAGATGCATCCCCTTACTACGATGGAGAAGGATTCACTGATTCCACTGTAACTGGTAAAAATATCACGTTCCAAGTTGCGGGACACCGTGTATTTGGAGATCCAGCTCAAGATTATGTAGCGTCTAAATTCTTGTCAATCGGAGATGAATTACGCACGTTAGCACAATGGACTGATGCCAAAGGGAATAAGGTTCAAGCTGTTGTTACATTGACATCTATCGTGCCATTTGGTGGTGCAGCTAATGCTAAACAAACGTTCAGCTTCACAATGGCATTCAACGGCAAGCCAAAATCGGTAGCAGCGGGGGAGTGATTAGCCCCACAAGCGTAACGCTTAATAAAACAACGTTATCACTTGTTGTCGGGGCAACAGAAACTCTTGTGGCAACAATTTTACCAGCAAATGCTACAAGTAAAAATGTGACATGGTCATCTAGTGATTCAACCATAGCTACGGTTGATACCAAAGGGAAGGTTGTGGCTGTTAAAGCCGGAACTACGGAAATTACAGTTAACACAGCAGATGGTAACAAGAGTGCTAAATGTACTTTAACAGTTACTGAATCATAAAATTAGAATGATTAGAGCAGGTCACCCGCTATTATGGTTACCTGCTCTTTTAATATTGGAGGAAAAACAATGGCTATCAATAATGTAATTGACTTAGATGCAAAATTATCACTAACTAAATCCGTAAAAATTGCAGGCAAAGTATATGAAATCACTATTTCTGATGAGGTTGATCAAGCTTTGATGGATTTAACTAGTGTAGATGTCCCATCGCAATTAGAACACCTGACAGAAAAAGCAGAGAAATTGGAAGATTTAGAAGACAAATCAACTGATAAATATAAAGAGTTTATTCGCCTAGAAGTTGCTACATTGAAAGATCGTTCAATCGCTGCACTAGATAAAGTGTTGGGAGAAGGAGAAGGAACCCGTGTATATAAGAGTTACGGAAATAGTACAAAGGCATTATTAACTGTCATTGGTTTATTGCAAAAAGAGTTGGGTGAATTGATGATTGAACGTAAAAAAACCGCTGATAACTATTACAAAAACAAACATAAAAAGAAGTGATATAGATGTTTGATTTAGTTGAGGATTTAGAAAATACACTAATCATTGAAGGAGAAGAATATAAATTTGACCTTTCCTTTGATGTGGTGATTAGATTCTATGAATTGCTAGAAGATAAAAATTTAAAATCATTTGAAAAAATTAATAAAGCTTTTGATTTGTTTTATTTTGATGCTAAAGCTCCCATTAGTGATTTTACTTTCGAACAGAAGCAAGCAGCAATCGAAGAAATAAGTAATTATATACAAAAATGTCCATACGGAAATAACAATAATGATCAGGAATCCGGAGATACTGTGCCGGAAAAACTTTATTCTTATTCTCAAGATGCTGGAGCAATTTATTCCTCTTTTTTAGCAGATTACGGCATCGATTTATTAAAAGAAAAAGGAAGAATGCACTTTATCACGTTCAAAAATCTTTTATTTGGATTAAGCGAAAATACTCATTTTCAACGAATTTTATCTATTCGTTCTAGAAGTATTAATGGACTAGAAGGCGAGGCACTTACTAGCCTACTAGAATTGCAAGAGTACTATGCCCTTGATTCAGAAAAAACTGTAAATAATCTAGATGATCAACTTGGCAGTATGTTTGAAATGCTAGCGGCTCAAGCAAAAAAATAGAAAGGAGGTAATTAAAGAATGTCTGCAGATGCGACGATAAATATTGATGTCATGCTCTCTAACTTACCAAAATTTAAAACGGATGTTAGTTTTATCGATGAAATACTATCTAAATTAGGTGCAAATACCGGTAAACAAATGGATGAATCGTTTGCTATCGAAGCAAAATCAGTCCAAGAACACGCAGATGCTACTAAGAAAAAGATAGATGATACTTTAGGAAAAACAACGAAAGTAAAACTTACGGCAGATAATACTGATGTCAAAGAAAAATCAGGTGAAGCTAAAGATCAAGTATCGAAAATTCCGGAGAAAAAAAGCACAACATTCACAGCAGATACTGTACAAGCTAAAACAGAGACCAGAGAACTAGGAGAAACTGCAGAAAAAACTGAATCAAAATTTGTAGGTTTAAAAGATAAACTTACTATTGGAGCAGTAGCGGGTGCGACTTCTCAAGCAGTTCAAGTTATTACAGGAAGCTTTACAGATTTAGTAGGAGAAGGTTTAGCAGCTTCTGATTCAATGGATAAATTCCGTTCTACTATGAAGCTCGGTAATTTTGGGGAAGAAGAAATTGATAAAGCAGCAAAAGCAGTAAAAAAATATGCGGATGATACAGTTTATGATCTATCAGATGTTTCGAATACCACAGCACAGTTAGCAGCTAACGGCATTAAAAATTACACTGAATTGACTCAGGCAGCCGGAAACTTAAATGCTCAAGCCGGTGGTAATGCTGAAACGTTCAAATCTGTAGCAATGGTCATGACACAAACGGCAGGAGCGGGAAAATTAACAACAGAAAACTGGAATCAGTTGGCTGATGCCATTCCGGGCGCTTCTGGCGTACTTCAAGAAGCAATGAAGAAAAACGGTGCTTTTACTGGGAACTTCCGTGAAGCAATGGAAAAAGGCGAAATATCTGCTGATGAATTCAATACAGCCATTACTGAATTAGGTATGAATGATGGTGCGGTTAAAGCAGCTAAGTCTACTTCGACCTTTGAGGGTGCAGTTGGTAATTTACGAGCCAATGTTGTTTCTGGAATTATGGACATTATTAATCATTTAGGAAAAGATAACTTGACTGGCATGGTCAATAAGGCTTCTGATGCAGTGGTAGGTGTATTTCAACACATTGCAGATGTCTTTTTATATTTCCAAAAACATGAGGATACTCTTACGAATATTTCCAATAATGTAAAAAAAATAGTTGGAGCCTTGTTCTCAGGGGTATGGGAAGAAGGTAAAGATTTACTTTTTGATGTCGGTAAAATGCTTGGATTAGTTGATGAAAATGCCCAAAGTGTTAAAGACCCCCTTGAATTAATTAACGAAATAATTGGGAAAATAGCCAAACATAAAGATGAAATAAAGCTCTTTGGTGAAGCACTGGTTATAATGTTTGCTGTTAAAAAAGGCTATGAATTCATTACCATGTTAAAAGAAGCAAAAAAAACTTTAACGGAAATGACTGCTATTGAAACAATTACTGATTTTTTAGGCGGTGGAGGGTTCTCGTTTGGCAAAAAGGCAAGTACTAAAAATATAGGAAATGTGGGTGCTGAAATTGCTGAAACAATCTTACCAAAAGGTGGTAAAGGAGTCGCTACTATTGCTGATGATGCACTAGAGTCTGTTTCTAAACTAGGTGGGTTAGCAAAACTAAGTAAAGGAGTAAGCAAAGTGCTACCTTTTGCTGGGGTACTTGCCAGTGCAACTGAACTGTTGGGTAAAGGATCAGCTTCTTCAAAACTAGGGGCTTTTGGTGGTTCTTTAGGCGGAAGTGCGGCAGGAGCAGCTATTGGAACTGCAATTTTACCAGGAATTGGAACTGCAATTGGTGCAGGATTGGGTGGACTTGGCGGAACTGAATTAGGTAAAAATCTAGGGAAAGATATTGGCAAAGGATTTAAAAGCTATGCACCTAATTTAACGAACCTTTTGGGAGATATAGGACATGATATAACTAAAAAATTTAGTAAAAATGTAGGATCAAATGCAAAAGAGCTTTCAAAAACTTACACCAAAGAGATGGAAAAACTTAATAAAATAGCTGTCAAAACACCGAAAGGCGATAAAGAATTAAAGAATCAGAAAGCCCGAACGATTGAAATATTCAAAGATATGTCAGACTCTATACAAAAATATTATAAAAAGAAAGAAAAATCATCTAAAAGTGATTATGATTATTTCGTTAAAAATGGATTAATGACCCAAAAAGAAGCTGACAAAGCCCTAGCTAAACAAAAGAAAAATGATGATGAACAGAAAAAGAATCATCAAAAAGCTCTCAAGGCTATGCAAGTTTATTCTGGTGAACATTATGCCAATGTGGAAAAAATCGAAAAAGGTGGTACCAAAAAACTCCAAGATATCGCAAAAAAATATGGAAAAGATAGTAAAGAATATAAAAAAGAATTGAACAAAGAGTTAGAAGAAGAGCAGGAAAAATATGCTAAAAACATGAGTAAAGCGCAGTCTAAGCTGAACGAGCAAATTAGCAAAGAAACGAAAATAGCTTCGGGAAAACAGCTAGATATTTTGCAGGATTTGAAAGATCATAAGGGCAAACTCTCTCATGAAGAAATGAAAACTGCTATCTTAAATTCTAAAGAACAACGTGACACGATCATTAAAGATGCCAAAAAAACAGCAAATGATTCAATAAGTGCCGCTGATAAAAAATACAAAGAAACTGTTGAAAAAGCAGACAAAGAACGTTATGAAAATGGGACTATGTCCAAGAAGCAGTATGATGAGGTTGTGAAACAAGCAAAGAAAGAGCGAGATGATGCTGTCACAGCTGCTACTGAGAAAAGGGATAAATCAATAAAGAAAGCCCAAGAAACTCATAAAGAAGTAGTAGATCAAGCAACCCAACAGGCCGGAGAACACAAAGGTGCTGTTGATGGTGAAACAGGTGAAGTTGTAGGCTCTTGGGATGAAATGAAAACAAACATGGGATCCATTGTTGAAGGTGTCGCACACGGTATTGGCCATTTGATACATGCATTGAACAAAGATTGGGGAAACGACCTTATTAAGTTTAAATTTGGTGCTCATGCAAAAGGTTCTAGTGGATTGACCGAAGACGAAATTGCTCTGGTTGGGGAAGAAGGATTCGAGCTTGCTCATCATCCATCTAAAGGTATTTTCCCTGTGGGTGTTAGCGGTCCAGAAATTCGTCCTCTGCAAGCTGGTACTTCAATTTTACCCCATCATATGTCTAAAGAATTCTTGGCAATGACAAAGGGGCTACCCGCACACAAAGACGGTGTCTGGGGTACTATCACGAATATGTTTGATTGGGTTAAAGATAAAGCTAAAGATGTATGGTCTTTCGTTTCAGATGGTGCCGGCAAAGCTTATGATACGATTGCTGATAAACTTGGTGTCTCTGACTTTTTAGATAACCTTGGTGATTCAGCTGAATATAAAGTTGCTGCAGGTGGTATCTCTAATATAAAAGATAAGATTATCGAATACGCACAAAACTTCTTTGATAAGTTTAATGAAGAAAATGGAGGCGGCAGTTTCGATGGTGCAATGGCAGATAATGTCTATAAATATTTAGTAGATATTGCAAACCAAGCCGTTAGGAAATTCGGTATGAGCGGGATTACTTCAGGTTACCGACCAGGAGATCCATATTGGCATGGGAAGCATCAAGCGATTGATATTGCTTATCCATCAAGTATGAATGGTTCAAGCAAATATTTTGATCCTGCAAACTGGGTATTTGAGAATTTTGCCGATAAAGTTGGGTATGTTATCACACAAGGGAAAGTGCGTGATAGAACTGGACAATCGGGTCAACCAGCAACTGGTTCATGGGAACCATGGCCAGATAATGATCATTACGACCATTTGCATATCACTGGTAAATTAGGATCAGGAGATATTTTCAAAGCAGGAGGCGGTAGTTCTCCTGCTGGTTCAGGTGCTGAAAGATGGCGAAGCCAAGTAATTGAGGCTGCAAAAATGATCGGATTTCCAACAGATAAAGGGCATATAGACAGAATCATTAGTCAGATCCAAACAGAATCAGGCGGAAATGAGAAAGCTGTTCAAGGTGGTTATACAGATATTAATACCATTACTGGAGACTTAGCAAAAGGATTGATGCAAACGATTAGTGCTACTTTCAATGCTTATAAGATGCCAGGTCATGGCAATATTTTTAATGGATATGATAATATCTTAGCCGGTTTAAGATATATCATGGCTCGATATGGAACAGGTGCTGGCTTCTTTGCAAATATCGGAATGGGGCATGGTTATGCTGACGGTGGAGAAATAAATGGTCCTGAATTAGCATGGATTGGGGAAGACCCTGCTTATCCAAAAGAATTTATGATAAATCCTGCTAAACCTTCTGCAGATGACTTGATTATAAAAGCAATCCGCTCGAGGGAACAATTTAGACCTGCTTCAGCAAATAATGTATCAAGCAATTCGAGTGGATTTTTAACAAGCGAAATTTCAGAAAGTTCACTTCAGAAGTTGTCTCAAGCTCTGAATAATCGTCCAGTTAAGGTAATTAGTCATCTAGACGGTAAGAAAGTCAGCCAAAGCGTAGATGAATATACTGGTTCGTCATTAGCAAGAAAACTATATACGAGAGGAAAGAATTTCAATGGATGATAAAACATCAGTATTTCTCCAATTTAGTACAGGTAAATTTGACTTACTAGCAAATTACCGAATAAAAATCATTGATATAAAAATTGGGATGCCAGTACCTAAAAATGAATTTTTTTCTTATGCAGGTTCAGTAGGAAAAAAGCTGCTGACACACTCATTTGATTCTTTTCCTATTACTTTTGAATTTGATTATTTTGCAGACAATCTAAATGATCTTATTTTGACTGAAACAGAATTGAGAGAACTATTTAATAAAGAAGCTGAATACTACTTTATCTATACGAAAGAACCTGGTAAAAGATACCCAGTGATCGTTGAGAGTATGACTGTAACCAAAAAGGCATATTTTAAAGGAAATTGCGTTGTATCATTTTCTGCCTATAAAGGATATTCTGAATCGATGGCAACGACTTTATCTGATTTCAGTTTGGATGAGGATTGGCAGTTTTCTCAAGGTCTAGTTTCTGAAGACTTTAGTTATACGCACAATACTAGTTTCTTTAAGATTTTTAATGCTGGCAGTTTTGGAATTGATCCGAGAGAGTCAGATTTACGTATTACCCTAGAAGGAGAATCAGAAGGAAATGTGACTATTTTCAACAAGACCACAGGTGATCGTTTCATTTATTATCCTTCTCTCTCAACTAATTTAGGGCAGACGTTAGTTTTGGATGGCGTATACCCAAAATTGAATGGTGTAAGCTGTGGTATTGATACAAACCATGGACTAATCACTTTAGCTGAAGGAGTAAATGAAATCGAAATTCAAAATATTACTAGAGTGAAATCTTCTTGGGATTTCCGTTTCTTGTATAAGTAGGTGATACTTTGAAAAACATATTAATACGCAATTATGAAGAAACAAAAGAGGAAATCCTTATTAACTACGATAAGGATTCTTTTTCTGTCTCGTGGCAACAAAATGAAACGTGGGAGTTATCTGTGACTGTACCAGAGACAAAAAGGAATCAAATAACTTTTGATTTAATTGACTATGAAAACTATGTTGTTTTTGATGGTCAGCAGTATTCAATCAAGCAGATGAGACCATATGCTTCTGGTAGCCAAATCTATAAAGATGTAGTAGCAACTCATGTCTATTACACTATTCAAGATGGATGGCAATATGACACCATATCTGGAACAAAATCAATCAATGATCTTTTGACTCATATTTTTAAAGCTGGAAACCGAGGATTCAGTTGGGAAGTTGTAGATCCCAACAATGTATTTTTAAAAAAGGAACAGGAGAACTTTGGAAATGATAATTATTTAAATCTTATTAATGAAATTTTGGAAGATTACGGTGCCGTTGTGATACCAAACAATAAGCACTTAGTATTTTATCCCATTTCAGAATATGGAAATATAACTGAGCAACAAATCCGATATAAATATAATACAGATGAAGTGTCGTTTGATATTGATACTTATGCTTTGAAAACACAAATTAAAGGGTTTGGTAAGAAAAAAGAAGACGACTCGTATTATTTTAGTCCAGTTACTTATACCAGTCCCGAATCACAGAAATGGGGAATCAGGATACAAGACCCAATAGAAGACGAACGTTACACTATTCAAAATAATATGATTGAATATCTAAAACAACAGTTACACGACTATCCAGATGTTTCAGGATCCGTAACACTAAAATGGGCTGTATCTCTTAATAAAGGGGATAAGGTTCTTTTTGTTTATGAACCTTTGAATATAAGTACCTACATTCAAGTTGTGGGAATTACTGATTATCCAGCTATCCCTAATAAAGCGCCAGAGATTGTATTATCAAATACCAAGAAAACAATCACTTCAATACTGGCAAATCTTGCTAAGAAAGGGCTGATGTAAATGGGGTTAATTAAATTATTATCAAACAATATTGCTTTGAAGTGGAAAGAAACATTTAACCAAAATGTTGATTATCTGAACAATCTTGAAAAGAAATTGTCTGACCAAGACAAATCAACGAACAGTCGTATTGATAATCTCGTAATCAACTCGGGCGGGGATTCGCCAAACGAAGTAGTGGATGCACGGGTAAACAATAGAGGAGAAACCTTTCCTACGTTACACGGCAGATTGGTAGAACATGAAAACCTAACAGATGAACAAATTAGTGAATTAATTACAAATGCCGCTAGTCAGAAAGAACAAGTAGAGCAATTAAACAAAGCAGTCCAACAAATCATTGGAGGGTATAACGAACCTATCAGTATCTATGTTTCAAAGGATGGAAACGACCAGACTGGAGATGGATCTCAAGAGAAACCATTTCTCACGATTCAAACTGCAGTCAATTCAGTTCCGCTAATTACTACATCATCTGTCACCATCTGGATTAGCGATGGGGTGTATTTGGAAGATGTATATGTCAATGGTTTAACATTTAGAACATTTGTCATACGTCCTTTAAATGATACAAGCACATTAGACCCTCAAGTGTCTGATTGTCCAGTAAAAGTTAGAAGTATTATGTTCGCAACGTGCACTGGCTATTGTCAAATCGTCGGAATGCAGATCGTTGACACTGCAAATTCTCCACTTTTTCAAGGAAGACAGTATGGAATTGTCAATGAACAGAGTGGCTATATGGCTATTAGTCAATGCAAATTTGCGGAGAATACTAAATCATTGGCATATAACGCTGTATACGTAGGTGGGACTTCTAAGATGAATATGTATGGTTCAACAACATTCATTAATCAAGACATAGCTGTGCAAGTTCGTCTGCTATCAGAGTTTAGTGTGGGCGACTTGAAGGGTTCAGGCAATAACATTGGGGTGTACGTTGATGCAGCAACTGCTAGATATGCCAAGCCAGCTGCAGGATTTGCAACAACTGAAAATAAAATTATCGGCAGAGGTTTGATTATCAACAATGGGCAGGTGTTAAGCTGATGGTTTATAAAATGAATGAATCGATCATTGTGATTCAAGCAGAAGCAACTAAGCCTAATGATACGAATGTTGTTTTTTGGTCGCATGATCGAGGAACAGCTAAGCTTCGAATGAAGTTAGTAAGAAAAAACGGAATTCCTCAGAGCCTACCAGAAGGAACTACTGTTCCTATTCGTCTGATATTTAGATTTGCAACAGCAGAAGGTGGATATGGAAAACATGACTATCTTGCGACAATTGAAGATCGTGTGAATGGCATTGTATCTATCGTATTAGAAGATAATATTTTAGGATATGTCGGTAAAGTAGAAGGTAGCGTATATATTGATTTCCCAGACGACCGCTCGTTAGATACAGCTGGTCGTTTTACTTTTGACATTAAACGCAGTCCAATTGATGATAGTACGCCAGAACTAGAAGACTATTATTTCAATGGTTTTAGCCAGACAATCGATAAAATCGAAAAAATTCTAGCTGATGGAAAGCAAGAAATTGATCAGAAAATTGCGGAATCCGAAACGCAGATTGATGCGAAAGTAAAAGACACAAACGACAAAATCACGAAAGCCAATCAAGATGTCGCAACTCTCAATACTAATATTGATAAAGCGAATGATCGTATTGATCAAGCCAATCAGCAACTCAGCGACCTCGGCAAGCTGAAAAAGATGTACAGTAACAGCATCGACTTCGGGGACTATGATTATTCTGGGAATCCGAATTTAATAATACCGTTAAAAGCTAGTAATTTTTATACGCAGTCTGGTGTTACTGTGGAAGATGCTGGGAATGCCTTAAAAGTAACTTTCACTAAAACTGATGGGGCTGCTTTTTTAGAATCTATGAAAAATATTCCAGCTTTATTACCAAATACTCAATATACATTAAGTGCAGATGTTACCGTTTCTGAGGGATACACAGGTAAACTAGAAAATTTAAGGTTAGGTTATAGGAAAAGTCCTAACGGAACAATTATATTACCATTAACAGGTAAAGAAGCTATTGTTGGTCAGAAGACTAGGATATCTATAACAGCCAATTCTAGCACTGCAACAGATCCATCAAAGTTCGATAGAATGTACTTCACAATTAATACAACATCAACAGACCCATTTGTCGGAACGGTTTTAATCGAAAATATTAAAGTTGAACGTGGCTCTACAGCTACCCCATATCAACCTAACTTACTAGATGACCCTTACTGGCTAGGTAAAGCGCCTTTGGGTGAGAATATCGCAAACAAAGATGTTCAGTTTCCTATTACTACAACTGAATACTCTGTTTATTCAAAAGCCAATGTAGAAGACTACAAAGTTAACCAGAAATATGTGTTAACTATGAAAGCAACCAAGCCAGCAACTCAGCGATTTATAGCATATCTAAACGGCGGTACAATTAAAGCTGCTGATTTGTATCCAGTTGAAGGATTAACAGATACATGGCAAGGAGAGTTCACAGTAACACAGGCTAGCATAGACGCAGGCGGCCTACGAACTCTAGCTGTATATCAGTTTCCAAGTGAAACAAAAGGTACTGTAAAAATAGACTGGCTCAAGATTGAAAAAGGAGACACCAGAACCCCTAATATTAGTCAGTTTAAATACTTCGGTGAAGGCTTGAAAGACAGTAACAATCCGAACGACTACAGCTGGGACATCACAGCTGAATATACTGAAAAAGGCTTGAATGATTCTGTGAGCTTAACTGAGCCACAATCTGTAGATGGAACTAAGAATTTTTTAGAAACCCCTCTAGTTAATGGAAAAAATGTACTGGTAGAAGAAAAGCCGTTGCCTTATGAAGCGTGGCATTCAACAGGAACTGAACAAACTGGAATTTCTAATAAAGCTCGGTTAATTATTGGACCAGTAGCAACCACTATTGGAGCAAAATTGAATCGATCCATGAAAGAGAATCCGTTGACTTGGAATTCTGGAAATTGGCAAGCCACAGCTAATCGAGACTGTACTTTGTTAGTAGAAGGGTTAGTTAGATATCAGTTTGGCGGATCAACAGCTGGCCAGTATGGTTATATTACTTTTTATAAAGACGATGCTCAAACTAGTTCTATTGGTTTCGCAGGTGGTGTTGGTATAAATGGAACTGCATTGCAATGGAAGCATGGGCTTCACTTTAGTAGAATTTTCGCGTTGAAAAAAGGAGAGTACTTCAATATCACTTTTGAAACTCAGGATGGTAAGAAGTTAGATTTTTCTCAAATAAACACGCTGCACATTATGGAAATAGAATCTTAGATTAAAGGAGTGAAACGAATGAAAAACATTTGGAAATACGGACGTACTGGAGGAGAGTACGCAGGAAAAGTATTGGACGACATGCTTGTATCCGTTCCTTACACGGATCAGCCACCGCTTGAAGGGATTCGTGTTGATGGCGAACCACTAACGATTGCTGATCAGATGTTTGATCCTAAACTGAACCAATGGATTGTTTTAGTGAATGTACTAGATCACAACGATTTAAACAATCTCAAAGCGATGTATGAGTCGTTAGAAAATGAGAACGGCGATTTAAAACAGCTCAACGCCAAACTCATGCTAAACAATGTAGCAATTAAACAGGAAAATACTGCATTGAAAGAAAAAGCGGATAGTTTAGCGCAAATCAATTCAAAAATGATGCTTGCTTCGTTACAAAATAGCAAAGACATTTCAGAAATTAAAGAGCAACTAAATCCAGCTTCAAAGGGAGGTGAGTAGTATGTTTAGTTTTAGCGATGTGAAAATGATGTATGATTGGGGCTGTTTTACTGACGATCAAGTTCGTCTATTCGTTCCACTATGCATTACAGACGAAGAAGCAGATAAAATTATTAGCAAAGAAGAGAGCGCATCTTAAGTGATGCGTTTTTTTGTTGGAAAGTTGGTGGAACATGAAAGAAGAAGCGCTCCAAGACGTTGTGGAGAGATTAGTAAGAATTGAAACAAAATTAGACAACTACGAATCACTTAGAGAAAAGGCTGATAGTGCAAAAGATTTGGCAGATAAAGCCTATTCAGTAGCACTAAACAATGCAGAAGACATCAAGGAAATGAAGAACAATAATAAATGGGCTTGGGGCTATATGATTGGCTTAGGCATTACAATCATTGGCTATTTCTTGACTAAATTGTAAAGGAGGTGAGAAGAAATGATTTTACCAGATAAGTATTATCAAATCATTAAATGGACGGTTTTAACAGCTTTACCAGCTGCATCTGTTTTAGTAGCCACGTTAGGAAAAGCGTATGGATGGAATGGAACAGATATGACAGTACTCACTATCAATGCAGTAGCGACGTTTTTAGGCGTTATCACTGGTGTGTCGGCTTATAATTTGAAAAAATAGGAGGAAACAAATGAAGAAGAAAATTACTATTACTGCGATGAGCCTATTAACGGCTCTTTTTTTATTGCCAATTAATGGGTTTGCTTATACGATCAACAATGAATTTAATTTGGGCGCAAATGAAGGTAGCTCTCAAGTAGCAAATAATCAGTACATTTTACTGCATGAAACGGCTAATGAAACAGCAACAGGACGCAATGAAGCGCAGTATATGCAACGTTCATGGACTAGTGCTTACACTGCTTACATTGTGGGAGACGGCGGAATTGTTTATCAAGTCGGTCAACCTGGTTATGTACAGTACGGTGCTGGTTCGTATGCTAACGCTAACAGTCCTGTGCAAATCGAGTTACAACACACACATGATAAAGCAACGTTTGAGAAAAACTACAAGGCATACGTTGAATTGGCTAGAGATTCAGCAATAAAATATGGTATTCCATTAACATTAGACACGCCTTATAACCAACCAGGAATCAAATCGCATTTATGGGTAACACAAAATATTTGGGGCGATCATACAGATCCTTACGGTTATCTTTCTGAAATGGGTGTAAGTAAAGAAAAACTAGCCTATGATTTGGCTCATGGTTTTACGGATGATAATCCAACTACTTCGGAGGATAAACCAGTAATTGATCCAACTCGAGCAGGTGCTGCAAATTCTACGCTGACAGATGGAACAAATTACGCCCACATTGATCAGTTCGGAGAAATCGAAAACGCAAACTTGCATGTGGCTGGATGGCACATTGCTAACTATAAATACGAGTATATTTTCATTATGGACTACAATACTGGGAAAGAATTAGCTCGAGTAAGAGCTGATGGAATTTATAGACCAGACGTAAATCAAGCTTATAATACTTCTGGAAATGTTGGTTATCATGTATCTTTCAATATGCGTAATTTTCCTAATAAGAAAGTCTATGTAATGATGCGGGCAACGAATGATCCAGAGGGAAACACTAAAGGCGGTGCGCAAGATTTCCATGACAAACGTTGGTATTTAAATATTCCGCAACGATAAAAAAAGCCCCTCGTTGAGGGACGGTACTTGGAAACATATATAATATTTTTGTTACAAAATTAATATTATGAATGTCACAAAGTGGCGCTTTAATGTCATAAACGTTTAACTTGAACTTATGTTCCCCGTATGTTAAAGTGATTTTATAATCCTCAAAGATTATGTTTGCCAACAGAAGCCTTAGGACACTTGTTTTTAAGGCTTTCTTTTGATTTAATTGATATTGGCAAATTATAATGAAATGAGGTATTAATATGGTAAAGAAAACATTTAAATGTGAATATTACCAAGTTGTGGAACACATAGAAGGAGAAAATAGAGAAGCTTACTTTGATTATCAAAAATGGGCAGAGGAGACTATGAAAATCAAGTTAGAAGAAAGAAAGCATCCGTATAAGGAAGATAGTGTTAGACTTGAAGAAACATATTTCCATCCAACTTATAATATGTTATTTACAAGGTATATGCGAGGTAGAATTACCGATGTACCTTATTTAGCTAGAGATAATTCTAAAAGCGAACCTATAGTTTTAGAAGATGGACAGTATGTTAGTGAAGATGTGACGTGCTTATATGATTCCACGAATCATGTATTAATGATACAAAAAAATTCACATAGTGTTTCTCCTATAGGGATTGAACAATACCTTAATGATACAACTCCTCCGAATATAGAAGTAAAATTGAGAAAAGTTGTTGCTACTGATAGTTTTGAGAGAGCTAGTAAAGCTAAAAAATGCAGAAAAATTATAGTAAGATTAGCAGATATTCAAACGTTACGTCGGAAAGGAATATTATCTAATTTAAAAAGTTCCGTTGGTAAAATGGTTCAGTCTACAAAAGAAATTCCTTCTCCTTATTTAGAATTTACATTTTCTGTGGGGATGGATAGAGGTGCTGAGATTGATGAAACTGAGTTTGATAATATCATTTCTGATATTAAATCAAATCCTATTGCATTTGATCGAGCTAAAGTATCTATAATGGAAGAAAATGAAGCGAAAATGAATATGGTTGATTTATTTTTAGATAGCCCTAGGGAAGAAATTAGTTTTGAGATAAATAAACCCAACAATCCTATAAGATTTGATGCAATGATGGATAAAATGGGACAAAAATACTGTACAGGAGAAAATAGAGAAAATAGAAGAAAAGTGATTAATAGTTACCTACGCCAATAAACTGAGGTGTTTAAATTGAAACAATCAAAAACAGAAAAAATAATTAATATCATTATGAGTAGTGTGTCGTATATCATTGGAATTCTAGTTGCGTGGCTCAATTATAGAATGGATATTATAAATATTAATTTAGCAGGGCTAGACTCTGTGTTAGAATCGATTGTTAACTATACATCTATTATTATTGGAGTTTTAATCGCTCTATTTGGTATTATAGTTACACTTACAGATAAAGATATTATGGTAAAACTCCAGAAAGGGAGAGGAGATAAAACTATATTTAGATATAGTGTAGAAACATTAATTAGTAATTTTATTCTGTTAATTTTAACTATATTTTTACAATCAGTAGTTAAAATGAAGCCGCATCCTGATTTCTCCAATTTTACGGTGCAACTTTGGTTTTTTATGTTCGTTTTTTCGATTGTTTCATCAGTCAGAA
>OBZN01000356.1_pt1 | contig 18913 bp, 10 predicted proteins | sample 1476951 | NCBI WGS metagenome assembly OBZN01 (sample SAMEA2580246, study PRJEB22360) | human gut metagenome | biome: human gut; feature: human-associated habitat; material: faeces | place: Denmark | collected 2008/2010
CATCGACCGCACCTGCCCGATGCCTGCCGGCAGTTGCCCGCGGAAGCCGAACTCGCCGATGGTGATCTTCGCCACGCGGCCGTTGGAATGCACCTCCACGCCCGGCTGGTTGCCCCACAGGTCGGGATCCTTGTTGAAATCCCAGTTGACGCCGGTGGGATAGTTTTCACCCCTGTAAGACCAGTGCTCCCCGTCGAGCGCCTTCCAGATTTCGTAAAGCGCGTAGTAGTCGCGGATGTACTCGTCGGCCTCGTAGAGCGTGACGCCGACCTTGGCCTCGGTGGTCTTGTTATCCTCGATGGTGAAATCCAGGTTCTTGGGGCGCTTGTTGGTCTCCAGCAGGACTTTATTCTTGTCGTAGGCCTGGTATCTCTCCAGGCTGTAATCGCCCGCCTTGAGCGAGAGCAGCGTGTCGCATTCGAGCGAGGAGGTCTGGTAGCCGTCCTCGATGTCCTCGGGGGCCCCGTCCTCGCGGTCGTCCCTGAAGTGGATCGAGAACTTCGCGGGGAGTTTTTCGAACGTGGTGAGCTCGTTGGTCGTCTTGTGCCTTACGGTCAGGTCGAGGAACGCGATCTCGTCGAAGGTGTACTGCCGTTCGGCGGCACGCGTCACCACGGGTGTCTCGGTGAAGTCCGACAAGTCCTTGGAGATCGAGAAACGCACCGTGCCGCGCGGCTCCACGTCGACCGTCAGGTCGTGCGAAACGAGGCCGCCGGCCACGATGTCGAGCCTCTCTTCGCCCGGCATGCCGTTGTAGATCAGCTCGTCGTCGGCATTGAATAACGAGAAGGTGATGATCTGGTATTGTCCCGTCAGCAGCCGGAGCTTCTCGCTGCGAAGCCCGAATTCGGCGCTCTGCTTGTCGGGGGCCGAGAGCGTCAGCGACTGGGTGATGGTCGTGCCGTCGTAATAGAGCGAGACCTGCACCTTGCTGGCTTCGGAAAGGTAGTCGAGCTGGGGTTTCTGGGCCCGGCTCAGGGCGTCGTAGGACGCCTCCTTGTGTAGCTTGAACTGAACGTATCCGTAATCTTGGTCGCGGTTGTCGATGCCGTCGTCGTCGGAACATCCGCCGAGGAAGGCCATGCCCAGTGCGAGGAATGCCGTTACGGAAAATTTTAAAAGTTTCATATCTAAAAACCTGGTCTGTATGTTCTCCATAAATTGTAGTCGTATCGAACAGGGCCCCTGCCCCTTGGGAGAGGGGCCCTGAATCATTGGGGTCAGATGTTGAGCGTGCAGATGATCACCATCACCACGTTCCAGTTGGCTCCGTAGAGGAACATGACGCCCTCGGCGGCGGTCTGTGAGTCCATGTTGACGTAGATCTGGGTCGGACCGTAGGATTCGGCCGTAAGCCAGCTTTCCGCATCGCCCTGGGCCATGAAACTCGAGTAGGTCGGGACGTTCATCACGGCGTTCGTGGTTTCTCCCTCGTAGGTCAGTTGGTAGATCGGGGCGCCGTACTCCGCATACTGTTCGTAGTATTCGCCCGAGGTGATCTCTTCGAGGGTCGCGCCGGTGACGTATTCGGGATATGCGAACCCGATGTCCGTGCCGCCGATGTCCGCATTGGGATCGTAGAGGCAGTTGACGGCCGCGATATTGCCCTCGGCGTCGTAGAAGACGATGTAGCCTTCGTCCTCGCGATCCATATCGATGATGGCCCCGCCTTCGACGCGGCGTACCGAGAGCCAGTTCTGCTCGTCCGACAGCGGCTGGCAGTCGGCGTCGTAGCATTTATAGCCGGTGAAGTCGCGTTCGAATGTCAGCGTGGCTTCGGGGTCGTTCGACCAGGCCTTGGTGTAGGTCAGTTTGTAGGCGTCGTCGACCTCGAGCTCGCGGAGCGACCAGTGGGTCGAGGGGAGTTTCTCGAACAAGGTGCCGATCTCCGCCATGCCCTCGGGGTTGGCTGCCTGGATCGGGCCGGGGCTGGCCTGCTGTGTCAGCGTGGCGAAGACATAGGGCTGGTACTCTTCCTTGATGTCGTAGTCGAAGAGTTCGTTGGGGTCTTCTACGGCCAGCGATGCCGGGAGTATGATGATCCGTGCCGTGCGGGTGTCGCCCTGGTTGACCTCCGTACCGATGGTGAAGCCCCTGTCCATGATGACCAACTCCTCGTCCCAGGCGCTTTCCTCGACGATGACCCATTTGGTGTCGGCTTCGTCGCCGCTGAGGCTCGTTCCGCCCCAGGGGTCGGATACTTCGGCGATGACGTAGATCCTCGCGCCCTCGATGCCCTTGACCGAACCGCGTGCGGTGCCGGGCGACCAGTCGCCGTTCATGCTGTTGTAGATCTCGGCTGCGGCGTTGAACTTGAGTTCCTTGTCGAGCGTGACGTCGAAAATGTCGCGGCAGGAGGGGATTGTGATCGGAATCTCGACCTTCACGTCGAGGTTGCTCTTGTCGATGAACACCAGTTTGTCCTGCGCCCCGTCGAGCGGGTAGGCCGACGGGTTGCCCTGGATGCGGATCTCGACTTTCGTGCCGGGCTGCCCGACCGTCACCGACGGGGTGGATACCCATTCCGGCATCCGGTTGATCGCCCACTCGTAATTGGCTTCGACCAGGATCGGCATCGAGAAATCGGTGCGCCCCTCGGGCCAGGTCAGGTCGATGCTTTGGGCTTCCCCTTCGTTATAGGAGTAGGTGAGGCCGGTTTCGCTGTCGCCGTATTCGAAGTCGCCGTACTCGTCGATCTTGCATGTGCGCAGGCTGAAGCCGCGTTCGAGCGTACCGCGCGTGATCGTGGCGATGACCTTGCTTTGGCCGCCCATCTTCAGGGTTACCTCGCAGACACGCGTGTCGTCGAACTCATCGAGCTCCGCCACACCAATTACGATCCGCGATGCACCCGCACCGCCGCGCAGCGTCCAGACTTTCTGTGTTTCGTCCTGTATCCAGAACCATGCGGCGGTGGCCGTCGGGACGCTCACCTCCCAGTTCTGGTTGGGCTCTATCTCGAGCGTGTAGGTGCCGCCGGCTTCGATGGTCGCCGAAACCGCCTCGGGGAAGTTGGGGCTGGGGAGCTTCGTATCCTCATCCGAATCGGAACACGAAGCGGCCGCCAGACATGCTCCGGCGAGCAGCGACATCACCAAGTGTAAATAATGTCTTTTCATATTTCGTTTCTTTATTTACGTTATGATTTAGAGCGATCCGGACGCCGTGACGCCTCCCGGGAGCATGCCTTCTTCCCGCTGGAGCCGTTCGGCCTCCTCGTCGCTGACCCATTCGATGATGTTGTAGAAATGGCCTACCAGGCCCATGTTCACGCCCATGTCCTCGACATGCACCTTGATCCACAGCGCCACGTAGTGCTGGCAGCTGTTGAAATAGGAGTCGTAGAGCGGGCTGTTAGTAACCAGTATCTTGTTGTCCCCGACGATCTGTCCGAAGACCGAAGCCTCGTCGGCCAGTACCTGGTTCTTGTCCATGGTTACCAGCGGTTCGATCGGATCGCGCGGGTCGAGGCGGATCGTGACGTCGTAGCCCGAGAAGAGCCAGTCGTGCAGGATAATCATGTTCTCTTCGGTGGGGTGCTTCTCGGTGCGGATGAGGCGCTGGATGCTCTTGTTTTCCACGCCGGGGTAGCTGTTGAGGAACGTCGAGGTCACCACGCACCAGCCCGTGAATTCGTTGATGTCGTAGGGGCAGCTTTTCTGCATGACGACCTTCGTCCGGTCGTGGTAGAGATCCCATTTCAGCTGCTCGGGCATGACCAGTTTGAGGATGAAGCCCAGCGAGTCGGTATCTTCGATGTTGTCGTACAACCCGCGCACCTGTACGTCGGCCTTGCGCGAACCGGCCTTTATGGTGATGGTGTTCGACAGGAGGCGGTAGTGCTTCCCCTCGACGGCATTGCTGCCCTGGTCGATGATCTCCACGCCGAATGTGCGGTCGTAATCGCACGCGACGGTCGAGGAGACCGGTACCGAGAAATAGTCTTGGTCTTGGAGTACGGCGTAGGTGGCCAAGGTATCGGCGAACAGCACGTACTCCGCGTCGGAGTAGGTCTTATATTCCTCCTTGCAACCCGTTGCGAGGGCGGCCAGGAGTCCCGTTGCAAACAAAACCGTGATAATTCGTTTCATTGTCTCTCTTCTATTCGTTGTTGCTATCTGTTGCTTTCGTTCGGGAGTATCTCCGAACCGGGGGCTTCCAGCTCGTGCTGCGGGATCGGCCATACGAAAAGCGGGTTGTCGGCTTCGATCTTGAGCGAGCTGCCTTCGGCCTGGGAATTGGCCTGCGGCTTACGCTCGAAGCCCTTGTGCCAGCGTTTGAGGTCGTGCAGGCGGAAACCCTCCATGTAGAGTTCGCGCAGGCGCTCGTCGGAGATGGTCTGCAACCAGTTGTCCTTCGTGACGTTGATCGTACCGCCCGATTTGTAGCGCATCTTGCGCAGCGTCGAGAGGTCGTTGCCGGCCTTCGAAAAATCGTTCTTTTGGCAGTAGGCCTCGGCGCGGATCAGGTACTGCTCCGCCAGGCGGAACGGCTTGGGCATCGAGACATGGTAGATCTGGTTGGCGATCAGGTTGCGGTTGCCGTAGTATTTGACCAGCAGCGGCCAGCTCAGCCCGTGGGCATAACCGGTCTCGGTCTGGTAGAAGTAGCCCGAATAGCGCAGGTCGGCATCGTCGTAGAGATCCAGGGCGGCCTGGCCGGGGACGTAGTCGGGATAGAAATAGGTGTAGTCCTTGTTGAAGTTGAGGAACACCGTGCCGAGCGCCCCGCCGTAGGAGGTGTCGGTGAAGCCGATGCGCCAGATGACCTCGTATCCCAGGTCGTACGCCCACATGTAGTCGAAATAGGTGTAGTCGGAGGTGTAGTTGGTCTTGGCATCGGAGAGCTGGAAGGTGGCCTTTTTTTCGTCGATCAGGGTGCTCGAATATTCGATCGCCGTGTCCCAGTCCTGCATGTAGAGCGCCACGCGGGCGTGCAGCGCCTCGGCCGAGGCCGAAGTCATGTAGACGTTGCCGTAGGCGTCGTTCTCCTTGTCGAGGCGTTTCTCGGCCTCGGCCAGGTCGTCGAGCACGAACTGGTACGAGTCGTAGAGCGACGCGCGGCGGGCCGCCTCGGGCGTAAAGTATTTCGTGCGCAGCACGACGCCCAGTTCCGATTGGGCCGTGTCCGGCTCATAGGCCTTGCAGAAGGTCTTGAGCAGCTCGGTATAGCAGAGCGCACGCACGGCGTAGACCTCGCCCGTGTACTGCTCGAGCTTCTCGATGTTGGTGTCGCTGATTTCGTTGGCCATCACCTCGTCGATGCGGTCGAGGTAGAAATTGCAGTTGCCGATCACCTTGTAGAGGGCGGCGTAAACCGCTTCGAGCTGCAGGTCGGTCGGGCGTATGTCCCAGCGCCAGAACGAGCCGTAGGTGTTGGTGTTGCCTTCGACGGCATAGACCAGGTCGGCCTGGATGTCGGGCAGCAGGGTGAGGTAGCCGCTGTAAAGCGCGCTGCTCTTGAGCGAGGCGTAGATGCCGGTGAGCGTCTGCTCGGCGTCGGCGAAGGTGCGCATGGCCTCCTTCTCCGGGATGGACGAACCGGGGTACTTGTCCAGGCACGAGGTGGTGCCGACAAGTATCGCGAGGGCCGAAAGGTAGAATTTTATATTGCGTAACATGTTCATAGTCCCTGATTAGAATGTTAAGTCGAGTCCGAAGGTGAATTGGCGTGCCATCGGGTACTGTGCCTGGTACATATTGCTCGACCCTTCGGGATCGAGGCCCGTGAATTTGGTGAAGGTGAAGAGGTTCTGGGCCTGGGCGTAGATCTTCACACCGCTGATGAAGCGTGTCTTGCGCAGCCACTCCTGCGGGAAGGAATAACTCAGCATGAGGTTTTTCAGGCGCAGGAACGAAGCGTCCTCCAGCAGGCGGTCGTCGAACTCGGTGTAGACGCCGTGGCGCGGGATGTCGGTGATGTCGCCGGGTTTCTTCCAGCGGTTGAGCAGGCGCTTGGACTGGTTGTAGGAGGCGAATCGGCCGTTCGACTCGTCGAAATAACGGTCGTTGTTGATCATCCAGCGGTCGGCGACCCAGCTGAACTGTGCCGACAGCGAAAGTCCCTTCCAGGCCAGCGTCGTGCCGAAGCCGCCCTGCCAGGGCGCCACGTAGCTCTTGCCGACCATGACCTTGTCCTCGTCGCGGAGCTCGGTGGTCAGCTCGCCCTCCTTGGTGTACCACAGCGCGTCGCCGTTGGCGGGGTTGACGCCTGCGAACCGGTTGAGGTAGAACTCGCCGAAGGAGTGCCCCACGACCAGTTTGGTGTTGGTGCTCGAAAGCTCGTATTCGCTGACCCCGCTGTAGAGCTTGGTCATCTTGTTCCTGTTGTAGGAGACGTTGGCGTTCACGCTCCATACGAAATCCTTGTGCTGGATGACGTCGGCGGCCAGGCTCACCTCGACGCCGCGGTTGGTCATGTCGCCCACGTTGTCCCAGCGGAAGCCGAAGCCGTTGGAGGTGGTGTAGGAAACGGGAACCTCCATGAGCATGGCGCTGTTCTTCTTGTGGTAGAGTTCGACGTCCACGTTCAGGCGGTTCCAGAAGCCCAGGTGCACGGCCAGGTTGGTGATCCACAGCTTCTCCCACTGCAGGTCTTCGTTGCCCGGCTGCGAGGGGGCGATGCCGGCGTCGCCGTAGTAGTTTAGGCCGCCGCTCACGAGCGCCATATGTTCGTAGTTGGGGATCGACGAGTTACCCGAGGTACCCGTGCTGAAGGCGATCTGCGCGTTGGTGAGCCAGCGGCGCGAGTTCTCCATGAATTTCTCGTTGCGCAGGTTCCACATCATGCCCACCGAGCCGAACGCCGCCCAGCGTCCCGAGGTGCCGAAGCGCGAGGAGCCGTCGGTACGGACGGAGAAGTCGACGTAGTAACGGTCGGCGTAGTTGTATTCGCCGCGCGCGAAGAACGACAGGAAGGCGTAGTTGTCGTCGGTGACGTCGCTCCACGACGTGGCACGTGTTCCCGACGAGATGTTGACCAGCTTGTCGTTGTTCTGGCCGCGGGTCGCCAGCGTGAACTCCTCGTAGCTGTAATCGACGCCCTCCTGGCCCAACAGGAAGTTGAACGAGTGCCCGCCGTCGAGCGAGAAGCGGTAGTTGATCGTGTTGGTGACCGAAAGGCTCATGCCGTCGGTCGAGTAGCGCTGTGCCGTGCCCGAGCCCAGGTTGGGCGGGTAGTTGGGGTAGGAGGCGCCGAAGCCCGTCGTGTGCGAATAGTCCACGCCGAACTGCGACCGGATGGTGAGCCCCTCGATGGGGGTGGCCTCGGCGAAGAGCGTCGAGATCACCTTGTATTTCTTATAGGAGATCTTGTTGTTGGCCAGCCATTCGAGCGGGTTCTGGCCCTCGCCCTTCCAGGTGCCGTCCTTGATCGAGGCCAGCGAGCCGTCGGGACGGTGGGGATTCCAGTACGGCATCATGAAACGTGCGGCCGAGATGGGGGTCACGAGCGTATATTGGCCCGATTCGGCGCGTTCGATGGTCTGGTAGTTCATCATCGTGTTGGTGCCGAGCTTGAGCCATTTGGCGGCCTGCTGCTCGACGTTGGCGCGGAGCGAGAAACGCTCGAAGGCCGAACCTACGGCGATGCCCTCCTGGTTGTAGTAGCCGCCCGAGACGTAGTAATTGGTCTTGTCGGTGGCCCCCGAAACCGAAAGTTCGTAGTTCTGGAGCAGGGCGGCATCGTTGAACACCTCGTCGAGCCAGTTGACGTTGGTCTTGCCCAGGACGTTGTAGTTCTTGCCGTCGGTGAACCCGATCTCCTTCTCGTACTGGATGCGTTCGCCGGTGTCCATCAGATCCCAGTTGCCGTAGGCGATCTGCGAGAAACCGAGCTGCATACGGTAGTTGATCTTCGCCCGCTCGGCCATGCGCCCGCGCTTGGTCGTGATGACGATCACGCCGTTGGCCGCGCGCGCACCATATATAGAGGTGGAGGAGGCGTCCTTGAGCACCGAGATGCTCTCGATGTCGGCCGGGTTGATGGTGTTGAAGTCGGAACTGGCGATGGCGACGCCGTCGAGGATGTAGAGCGGCGAGGTGCCCGAGTTGATCGAGTTCATGCCTCGGATCATCATCGTTGCCGACGTGCTCGGCTCACCCGAATTGGAAAGTACCGTCAGGCCGGGAACCTGTCCCTGGATGGCCTGGTCGAACGCCGCCGTAGGGGTGTTCTCGACCTTTTCGGCCTTGACGGTCGATACCGACCCGGCGATGGTGCCCTTCTTGCGGACACCGTAGGCGATGACCACCACGTCGTCGAGCGCCTGTGCCTCGCTCTCGAGGGAGACGTTGTAGGTCAGCGAGGCGCTGCCGCCCGGAACCGTGAAGGTGGCGGGCTTGTAGCCGATGTACTGGAAGGTGAGTGTCGTCCCTGCGGCGACGCTGATCGAGTAGCTTCCGTCCGCAAGGGTGCTCACCCCGCTGGCGGCCCCGGAAATCACGTTGACCCCGATGAGGGGTTGCTTGTCATCCGCCGAGGTGACGATGCCTCTGACGGTCACATTTCCCCCCCCCTGCGCTACGGCTATCGCCGGCAGGGCACATAGGAAAAATGCAAGAATGTTGAGTAGAAGTTTCGTTTTTTGCATAAGTAAATGATACTTTCTTACTCGACAAAGAAAAATAATTAAAACGAATTTGCCAAATGTTCAAAATAGATGAAATGTAAGCAGGAGTGTTCGGAAAGGGTCTTTCCGGCCCTCTTTTCCGGATGAAAACAGGTGTTATAAGGCTAAATATAAATAACTTAACATTTTATTTTAACCCGGCGAACTATTGTTGAATGCGGGTTAAAATATTTTTATAAAAACGAAAATAAAATTCAATGTGTTTTGAATATTTTGGGGTTTTCGGGCGAAAAAATACCCTCCGGTACGGTTTGATATGCGGTGGGTTTCCGGTCGTAGGTGTTTCTGGATACCTTATTTTTTTAATAATATTTAATATGTGCCAACCTGCGGGGTGGATTTTTGAAAAAAATATAAAAAATATAAAAATATTTTTCGCCGGAGGGGACGAACTTCCCCGAAAACCTGAGGAGATAACAATTTTCCGGCGATCGGTGATGTACGGAGGAAATACGCGAAACCCCGTAAAGAGTTCTCAAAGGGGATTTTATCGGGGGCGATTAGGCTGAAACGGGAAGTAAAGTAAAGGATGCGCAGTTTTTTGGTGTATTATGCTTGCAGATTGTAAGTGATATGCCGTGATTTCAGTTTAATACATAACATCAACCCCTATTTGCGCCCGCGGGTCAATGCTTTGGTCGGCGGCGGGTTGTAGCCCCCGTGTATCGCTGCCTTGGGCTGCCCGCGGTGCGTCACGGCTTTGGCCTGTCCCGGCGGGTTGCTGCCTTGGCCTGCCCCGGCGGGTCACTGCCCCTTCCCGCCCCGGAAGCGGGCGCGGTACTGACTGGGACTGAGCCGTTCGCGGAGGCGGAAAAAGAGCGAGAAGGCGCTCACGCTTTCGAAGCCGAGCGCATAGGCTATTTCCGAGATGCTGTGGGCTGTCGTCGCGAGCAGTTCCCGGGCCTTGTTGAGCCGCATCGTGTGCTGGTATTGCGCCGGCGCCATCCCCACGTATTCGCGGAAGACGCGGCGGAACCACGTGTAGCCCATGCCCACTTCGCGGGCGATCTGTTCGGGCGAGCGGTTGCGGCCGAAGTCTGTGCGCATGATGGCTTTCGCGCGGTTGATCTTCTCGACGACGGGGTTGTCGGAGTAGAGCAGGTTGCTGTGCTTGAAGAGCACCGACCCCAGGATGTGGAGCACGATGCTCGAAATGAGCGGCTGGAATCCCACGCGCTCCTCCTCGACCGTGCCGATGATCTCGCGGTAGCACCGCTCGATGCCGCCGCTGCACCCGATCCGCAGCAGGGGGCGCCGGCGGCAGAGGAACCCCTGCTGCTCCAGGCGGTCGATATTGGCGCCGCGGAAGCCGACCCACCACTCCGTCCACCCGGTGCCGGGGTCGGGCGAGTAGGAGTGCCATTCGTTGGGGAAGAGCAGGAGCATGGTGCCCGCCTCGACCGTCTGCGACGGGCAGGATGCCGACTCGAAGCGCCCCCGCCCGGCGGTGATGTAGACCAGCTGGTACTCGTCGAGCGTGCGGCCGCTGCCTTTGTAAAACAGGTAGTGCTCGGGGTGTTCCGAGACGGGGTAGGGCGTTCCGGGCGGGACGTGCTGGTGCCCGGCCGTGGTGCAGACGATGCCCCACTGCTCGTCGCGCGGGGAGACTGGCAGGTAGTGAAGGATGCTCAGCGGCCGGTCGTCCATAGTGTCAAATCTATATATAGTTTGTCAAAACCATCAACAAAGGTAGGGAAAAGATTGTATAGTTTTGCATCAGTAACCTAAAACTTTCCGTGATGAACCGTTATTTCGTCGGTGTCGATCTCGGTGCCACGAGCGGCCGTGTCATTCTCGCCACGCTCTGCGGCGACGGCATCGCCCTCGAAGTTCTGCACCGCTTCCCGAACCGCCTGCTTTCGATCGGCGGCAAATATTATTGGAACATCTACTCCCTCTATGAGGAAATCCTGCACGGCCTGACGCTGGCCGGGCAGCGAAGGATTCCGGTCGATTCGATCGGTATCGACACGTGGGGCGTCGACATGGCCTGCGTGGCGGCCGACGGTACGCTGGCCGGGCTTCCGAGGGCTTACCGCGATCCCTATACCAACGGGGTTCCCGAGGAGTTCTTCCGGAAAATACCCCGGCAAGAAGTGTACCGCCGCACGGGTATCCAGATCATGAATTTCAATTCGCTCTTCCAGCTCCGTGCCGCGCGCGGGGAGGGGATGTCGGCGCTGGAAAATGCCGCGTCGGTGCTTTTCATGCCCGACGCGCTGTCGTACCTGCTCACCGGCGAGAAGGTATGCGAGTATACGATCCTCTCGACGTCGCAGTTCATGGATCCCCGCACGCGGGAGATCGACGGCGCACTGCTGCGCGAGGCGGGTGTCGATCCCGCGCTTTTCCCGCGGGTGGTGATGCCCGGCCAGAGGATCGGGGTGCTCTGCGACGCCGTGGCCCGGCAGACCGGGCTGGGGGCGGTGCCCGTGGTGGCCGTCGCGGGGCACGATACGGCTTCGGCCGTGGCGGCCGTACCCGCCCGGAACGGGCGCTTCGCCTACCTCTCGTCGGGGACGTGGTCGCTGATGGGCATCGAGGTGCCGGAGCCGATCATTACGGAGGAGTCCTATGCGATGAACTTCACCAACGAGGGCGGCGTGGACGGCACGGTGCGGTTCCTGAAGAACATCACCGGCATGTGGCTGCTCGAACAGTGCCGCGCGGTGTGGAGCCGCCAGGGCAGGGAGTATAGCTATGAAGAGATCGTGCGCATGACCGAGGGCGCCGCCCCGTCGCCGGGGGTCATCGACCCCGATGCCGCGGAGTTCGCCGCGCCGACCGACATGCCACAGGCGATCCGCGCGTGGTGCGCGGCGCACGGCGTCCCCTCGCCGGCGGACGATGCGGCGCTGATGCGGCTGATATTCGACTCGCTGGCCGCGAAATACGCCGAGGTGCTCGGTAAATTGCGGCGGCTGGCGCCGTTCGAAATCGAATGCCTGCACGTCATCGGCGGCGGCGCACAGAACGACCTGCTGAACCGGATGACGGCCGACGCTGTCGGCATCCCCGTCGTGGCGGGCCCTGCCGAAGCCACGGCGCTGGGCAACATCATGGTGCAGGCGCGTGCCGCGGGCGTGGTCTCTTCGCTCGCCGAAATGCGGCGCTACATCGGCCGCTCGATCGAAACGAAAACATATCAACCGAAAAAATAAAACTGTCATCCTTATGAAAACGGAACTTATCGAAAAGGCATACGCCATCGCGCGGGAACGCTATGCGGAGATCGGCGTAGACACCGAAAAGGCGCTCGCGGCGCTTCAGAACATCTCGCTCTCGCTCCACTGCTGGCAGGCGGACGACGTGACGGGCTTCGAAAACCGGGGCGGCGACCTCACGGGCGGCATCCAGGCTACGGGCAACTACCCGGGCAAAGCCCGCAACATCGGGGAGCTGCGTGCCGACATCCTCAAGGCCAAGTCGTTCATTCCCGGTACGCACCGCCTGAACCTGCACGAGATCTACGGCGAGTTCGGCGGCGAGACGGTCGACCGCGACCAGGTGGAGCCCCGGCATTTCCAGGGCTGGATCGAGTGGGCGAAAGAGCACGGCATGAAGCTCGACTTCAACTCGACGTCGTTCTCGCACCCCAAGAGCGGCGATCTCTCGCTGGCGAACCCCGACCCCGGAATCCGGGCCTTCTGGGTGGAACACACCAAGCGCTGCCGCGCCATTGCCGAAGAGATGGGCAAGGCGCAGGGCGACCCCTCGATCATGAACCTCTGGGTGCACGACGGCTCGAAAGACCTTACGGTGAACCGCATGCTCTACCGCGAGCTGCTGCGCGACTCGCTCGACCGCATCTTCGAGACCGAATACGACCACATGAAGGACTGCATCGAGTCGAAGGTGTTCGGCATCGGGCTGGAGAGCTATACCGTCGGGAGCAACGACTTCTACATCGGCTACGGAGCCAGCCGCGGCAAGATCGTGACCCTCGATACGGGGCATTTCCACCCCACGGAGATCGTGGCCGACAAGATTTCGTCGCTGCTGCTGTTCATCCCCGAGGTGATGCTGCACGTGTCGCGCCCGGTGCGCTGGGATTCCGACCACGTGACGATCATGAACGACGATACGCTGGAGCTGTGCAAGGAGATCGTGCGCTGCGATGCGCTCGACCGAGTACATATCGGGCTGGATTATTTCGATGCCTCGATCAACCGCATCGGCGCCTATGTCATCGGCTCGCGTGCCACGCAGAAGTGCCTGATGCAGGCGTTGCTCGAACCGCTCGCGCAGCTTCGCCGGTACGAGGCTGCCGGACAGGGCTTCGAGCGCCTGGCGCTGCTCGAAGAGTCGAAGTCACTGCCCTGGAACGCCGTATGGGACATGTTCTGCCTGCGCAACGACGTGCCCGTGGGCGAGGAGTTCATCGCCGGGATCCAGCAGTACGAAAGGGAAGTAACCTCCAAACGCTAAGGCCATGTACCGCATCGTACTGAACGAGACGTCGTACTACGGCGCAGGGTGCCGCTCGGTGATCGCCGACGAGATCCGCAAGCGGGGCTTTAAAAAGGTGCTGCTCGTAACGGACAAAGACCTCATCCGGTTCGGCGTGGCCGCGAAGATCGAGGAGGTGCTCCGCGGGGCGGACATTCCCTATGAGATTTACAGCCAGATCAAGGCCAACCCCACGATCCGCAACGTGCAGCAGGGCGTCGAGGCGTTCAAGGCTTCGGGCGCCGACTGCATGGTGGCGCTGGGCGGCGGTTCGTCGATCGACACGGCCAAGGCCGTGGGCATCATCGTCAACAACCCCGGGTTCGCCGACGTGCGCTCGTTGGAGGGTGTGGCCGACACCAAGCACCGCGCCGTGCCGACCTTCGCCGTGCCGACGACCGCGGGGACGGCGGCCGAGGTGACGATCAACTATGTCATCACCGACGAGGAGAACCGCAAGAAGATGGTCTGCGTCGATCCCAACGACATCCCGATGTGCGCGGTGATCGACTGCGAACTGATGATGTCGATGCCCCGGGGGCTGACGGCCGCCACGGGCATGGACGCCCTGACGCACGCCATCGAAGGGTATATCACGCCCGGGGCGTGGACGATGAGCGACATGTTCGAGCTGAAGGCCATCGAGCTGGTCGCCGCGCACTTGCGGAACGCCGTCGAGGACGGCAGCGACCCCGTCGCCCGCAACGGCATGGCCGAGGCGCAGTACATCGCGGGCATGGGTTTCTCGAACGTCGGGCTGGGCATCGTGCACTCGATGGCGCACCCCCTGGGGGCGTTCTACGACACGCCGCACGGCGTGGCGAACGCACTGCTGCTGCCCTATGTGATGGAATACAACGCCGAGTCGCCCTCGCGCGCCAAATACCTCGACATCGCGCGGGCGATGGGCGTCGATACCGCGGGCATGAGCGTCGACGAGAGCGTCGCCGCGGCTGTCGGGGCTGTGCGCGACCTGTCGCTCAGCATCGGTATCCCGCAGCGCCTGCACGAGATCGGCGTGAAGCAGGAGGACATCCCCGCGCTGGCCGTGGCGGCGTTCAACGACGTCTGCACGGGCGGCAACCCGCGTCCGACCTCGGTCGGGGATATCGAAAAACTATACCGTACCGCATTCTAAAACAAAGGCCATGAATACGCTTCTCGGACTTCTGATCATCGCCGTCGGCAGCTTCTGCCAGTCGAGCTCCTATGTACCCATCAAAAAGGTGAAGGAGTGGTCGTGGGAGAGCTTCTGGCTGGTACAGGGCATCTTCGCCTGGCTGGTGTTCCCGCTGCTGGGGGCACTGCTGGCGGTTCCCGCGGGCAGCTCGCTCGGGGAAATCCTCTCGACCGACCCCTCCGCCGCCTTCAAGGCCGCCGGCTACGGCGTGCTGTGGGGTGTGGGCGGCCTGACGTTCGGGCTGTCGATGCGCTACCTCGGGGTGGCGCTCGGGCAGTCGATCGCCCTGGGCACCTGCGCCGGGTTCGGCACCCTCTTCCCCGCCATCTTCGCGGGCGAAAACCTCTTTGCGGGCAAAGGACTCGTACTGCTGCTGGGCGTCTCGATTACGCTGGCGGGCATCGCGGTGATCGGCTACGCCGGGTCGCTACGCGCGCAGAACATGACCGACGAGGAGAAACGCGCCGCCGTCAAGGACTTCGCCCTTACGAAGGGGCTGGCCGTGGCGTTGCTGGCGGGCGTGATGAGCGCCTGCTTCAACCTCGGGCTGGAGGCCGGGCGGCCGTTGCAGGTCGAGGGCGGCAGCGCCCTGTTCCGCACGCTGCCCGCCACGCTGATGGTGACGCTCGGGGGCTTCGTGACCAATGCCGCCTACTGCCTGTGGCAGAATGCGCGCAACCGCACGTTCGGCGACTACGGCAAGGGGTCGCTCTGTGCCAACAACCTGCTGTTCTGCGCGTTGGCCGGGGCGCTGTGGTACTCGCAGTTCTTCGGCTTCGGTATCGGGCAGACCTTCTTCGAGCCCGGGTCGGTCGTGGCGGCATTCGCCTGGTGCATCCTCATGGCACTCAACGTCACCTTCTCCAACGTGTGGGGCATTATCCTCCGGGAGTGGCGCGGGGCGTCGCGAAAGACCGTGGGCGTATTGGTCTGCGGCCTGGCGATCCTGATTTTCTCACTCGTATTTCCTAATTTGTTCTGACGATGAAATCCATACTCGAAAACCGCCCGGCGCTGGCCGCCGAGGTGGACAAAGTGGCCGAAGTGGCCGGTTACCTCTGGCAGAAGGGGTGGGCCGAGCGCAATGGCGGCAACATCACGGTAAACATCACGGAGCACGTCGACGACGTGATCCGCGCGATGGCTCCGATTAGCGGCCGCTTTGAAATCGGCACCACGCTGCCCCGCCTCAAGGGGTGCTATTTCTTCTGCAAGGGTACCAACAAACGTATGCGCGACCTGGCGCGCCGCCCGATGGAGAACGGCTCGGTAATCCGCATTCTCGACGACTGTGCGTCGTACGAGATCATCGCTGACAAGGCGGTGAAACCCACCTCGGAGCTGGCTTCGCATCTGGCGATGCACAACCAGATGATCGCCTTGGGCAACGGCTACAAGGCGGCGCTGCATACCCATCCCATCGACCTGATCGCCATGACGCACAACCCTGCGTTCCTCGAAAAGGACGTCTTGACCAACCTCCTGTGGAGCATGATTCCCGAGACGCGGGCGTTCTGCCCCAAGGGGCTGGGGATCGTTCCCTATAAGATGCCCTCGTCGGTCGAACTGGCCGAGGCCACCATCGCGCAGCTGCGCGAGTACGACGTGGTGATGTGGGAGAAACACGGCGTATGTGCCGTGGGGCCCGATATCTTCGAGGCGTTCGACCAGGTCGACGTGCTCTCGAAATCGGCGCAGATCTACCTCACGGCCCGTTCGATGGGCTTCGAGCCCGCCGGGACGACGCAGGAGCAGATGGACGAATTGAAAAGGGCCTTTAACCTCTGACCCAAAGATGCCGGCGGGCGGGGACGGCAATCCCCGTCGGGAGCGGCAGACGGGCATCCCCGTCGGCCGGAAGCCTGCGGACGGGGTATCCCTGCGGCCTCGGGCGCCGGAGCTGTCCGTACTTGTACCCCGGAACGCGGCGGGTGCCGTTGCCGCCGGAGGACGGAAACGATAATTTTACCGTTTTATGAAAAAGATACTCTTAACGCTTTGTTTTGCGGCTGCCGCGATCGGTGCGCAGGCCGCGGCACCGTGTACGCCCGTGGGGCTGCGGTGCGAACATCTGGAGGCGCCGCTGGGCATCGACGCCCCGGCGCCGCGACTGGGCTGGCGTCTGGACGACAGCCGTTCCGGGGCACTCCAGCGGGCTTACAGGGTCGTCGTGGGGCGGGATTCCGCCGCCGTGGCCGCCGGACGCGGCGACGTGTGGGATTCGGGGCGCACGGATTCGGACGGGACGCTCGTCCGTTACGCCGGGCCGCAGCTCGATCCCTTCACCCGTTATTACTGGGCCGTGACGGTCTGGGACAAGGACTACGCGCGCTCCTCGTCCGGGGTCGCAGCGTTCGAGACCGGCATGATGGGCATCGAAAACTGGCAGGGATGCTGGATCAGCGACCACCACGACATAGACCATAAGCCCGCGCCCTATTTCCGCAAGGAGTTCTCCGTGGGCAAACGCGTGAAATCGGCCCGCGCCTATGTCGCGGCGGCCGGGTTGTACGAACTCCATATCAACGGGCGGAAGGTCGGCGACCACCGCCTCGACCCGATGTATACGCGCTTCGACCGCCGGAACCTCTACGTCACCTATGACGTGACGCGGCAGTTGCAGGACGGGGCCAATGCCGTGGGCATCCTGCTGGGCAACGGCTGGTACAACCACCAGTCGGGCGCCGTGTGGAACTTCGAGCGGGCGCCGTGGCGCAACCGTCCGGCGTTCTGCTTCGACCTGCGTATCGAGTATGCGGACGGGACGCACGAGGTCGTGAAGTCCGACCTCGACTGGCGCACCTCGGGCGGGCCGCTGGTGTTCAACAGCATCTATACTTCGGAGCATTACGATGCGCGGCTCGAACAGCCGGGCTGGAGCTCCCCCGGGTTCGACGACTCGGCTTGGGACGGGGTGATGTACCGCGGCGCGCCCTCGCAGAGGGTCACGGCACAGCAGACGGTGCCGATCCGCAACGTCACCCAATACAGGCCGCGCAGCGTGCGCAAGCTCGACGAACGGAGCTACCTCTACGATTTCGGCCAGAACATGGCCGGTGTGACGAAGCTCCGCCTGAGGGGTGAGGCCGGGACGCAGCTGCGGCTCATCCATGCCGAACGCCTGCGCGAAGACGGCCATGCCGACCTGTCGAACATCGACGTCTATTTCCGTCCGACGGACAAGGACGACCTGTTCCAGACCGACGTGGTGACCCTGAGCGGCCGCGACGACGAGTTCATGCCCCGGTTCAACTACAAGGGCTTCCGCTATGTCGAGGTAGTTGCCGACCGGCCGGTAGAGCTGTCTGCGGAGAACCTGACGGCCTATGCCATGCACAGCGACGTGACTCCCGTGGGGCATATCGAGACGTCGAACGACCTGGTGGACAAACTTTGGGACGCCACCAACAAGGCCTACCTCTCGAACCTGATGGGTTACCCGACCGACTGCCCCCAGCGCGAGAAGAACGGCTGGACGGGCGACGGCCACCTGGCCATCGAAACGGCGCTGTACAACTACGACGGCATTACGGTCTACGAGAAGTGGCTCGCCGACCACCGCGACGAACAGCAGCCCAACGGCGTGCTGCCCGACATCATCCCCACCGGCGGCTGGGGCTACGGCACGGCCAACGGGCTGGACTGGACGAGTACCATCGCCATCATCCCGTGGAACCTCTACCTCTTCTACGGGGACACGAAGCCGCTGGAGGATTGCTACGAGAATATCAAACGCTATGTCGATTACGTCGACCGCCGCAGCCCGGGGCACCTCTCCTCGTGGGGACGCGGCGACTGGGTGCCCGTCCGCTCGCAGTCGTCGCTGGAGCTGACCTCGTCGGTCTATTTCTACGTCGATGCCACGATCCTCGCCCGTGCCGCCGCCCTGTTCGGCCGGGAGGCCGACCGGAAGCACTACGAGGCACTGGCCGGCAAAATCCGCGGGGCCATCAACGACAAATACCTCGACCGTGCGACGGGCATCTATGCCAGCGGCACGCAGACCGAGCTAAGCGTTCCGCTGATGTGGGGCGTCGTGCCCGAGGAGATGGTCGCCAAGGTCGCCGGCAACCTCGCCCGCAAGGTCGCCGAAGCCGGGTTCCACCTCGACGTCGGGGTGCTGGGCGCCAAGGCCATCCTCAATGCGCTGAGCGAGAACGGCCATGCCGAAACGGCCTACAAGGTCGCGGTGCAGGACACCTATCCTTCGTGGGGATGGTGGATCGTGAACGGCGCCACCACGCTGCTCGAAAACTGGAACCTCGAAGCCACGCGCGACATCTCGGACAACCACATGATGTTCGGCGAGATCGGCGGGTGGTTCTTCAAGGGGCTGGGCGGCATCAAGCCCGACCCCGAAGCGCCGGGCTTCAAACACATCCTGCTGCGCCCGAATTTCGTCGGCCCCGAGGAATTCGAGGCTTCGCACGACGCCCCCTGCGGGCGGATCGTGTCGGCATGGACGCGCCGGGGCAATACGGTGACCTACCGCGTCCGAATCCCGGCCAACAGTACCGCAACGCTCTACTTGCCGGCCAACGTGGACGGCGGGAAGGTGCATCAGCTGGGTGCCGGAAGCCATACGCTGACGCTCAGGGTGGCCAAATGACCCTTCCGCCTCGGGGCGGACGGCTGCTGCCGCGGGCCGCATTCCC
>OBZN01000364.1_pt1 | contig 18303 bp, 17 predicted proteins | sample 1476951 | NCBI WGS metagenome assembly OBZN01 (sample SAMEA2580246, study PRJEB22360) | human gut metagenome | biome: human gut; feature: human-associated habitat; material: faeces | place: Denmark | collected 2008/2010
CGATCAATTTCTCTTACGATTTTCTCATCTACATTTCTTATTCTTACTTCCATATTAATTCCTCCAATTTAAAAAGGATAGCGAAAAGGAGCCTATCCTTTTCGCTATCCTACTTCTATCCTTTTACTATCCTTTGCTATCCTTTCACTATCCTATTTTTAAATATTTTGTTCCCACAATTATTTTTGAGAAACGTAATAGGCACAGCCTATTGGAACACTTTTTTTAAAAAGTGTTCCCACGTTTCCTTATGCTCTTTAAAAATTAAGGTTATTTGTGTATTTAGACAATAAAAAATCCTTCTAACTTTGTCGATTAGAAGGAAATATTTTGTCATATGAAAAATGAATTTAAGAAAAAGTGTATGCTATAATTGATACGCTGTCTTCCTGTTTGGTTGAAATCTTCAGCCAGAAAGGAGGAGTGTTAAATGTTTTATGTGCTTGATGTTTGTGTTAGAATCGTGGTTAATGTTTTCTCCCATCTCATTAACAAATGGTTAGATTCTAAACATGATAAAGACAGCTAGCCTGTTCATTATTCGGTTAATAGTGAATAAAGAAAAGAGCCTTACGCAGCTGCAACTGCTAGGGCTCTTTTTGAGTATTAAATGTTTTATGTGTTTGCATTATCAGTATAGCATACACTTTTTTCACAGACAACTTTCTACATTTTTCTTCTTTTTTCAATCAAAATAAACTAATGAATAATATAAACTCTTATTGAGAACTGTTGGAAATGATTACTGATATCTTCAAACAAATGATTCAAATTGACTAGACTCATTGAATCTCATCTTCTTCCATAGGAAGCTTTTTAGTTACTTCTAAAGCATCACTTTTCCAGCCAATGTATGGTTTGTTTTGTGGAATATTTCTTCCATTTAACGACAATTTTCCAATGCCATATCTTAGATTTGCTTCGACTTCATAAAAATTGTAGACCTCTTTTCTTCGGTCGATTGCTTTCGTCTCCGGGCCATCTTTTAACGTAGTTCTGATGCCCTTAACGGTAGCTTCATGGATACTCGTGTGAACAATATCTGTATTGATCAATTCGTCATATCTTCCAAAATCAACATAGTACTCATAACCAAGAAGTGTCGGAATCAAGTCAATCTCAATTTCTTTTTCAATTGAACGTTTAATAAGTTTCGTGGATACATACCCGACTAAAAAGAGAATAATACCCACTTCAAACAAATACATGTGCCCATTTACAAAGTGAACAAACGTCATTAAAAATTCCTTCACTCCTTTTGTTGTTCTTCCAAATTGTTCGATTTGTTTTATTAAAGTTGCTAGAATTGCATTTACAATAATTAAATCGAATAGACTTTTGAAAAGTTTTCCCGTTGTTTTTGCCTGGTAAATTGCATGACTATTTGAGTAAAAATAGACAATAGCATGACAAAAATCAACGTCATTAGAACTGTAAAAAGCACTGTAAAAATGTCTGATGCTGCAATCCTATTAGGATCATTTAATAAGTAATAGGCCGTTCCAAATACTCCAATCGAGTAAATGATTAAATCAAGTATAAGACGAGCCAAATAGATACAAAGTTTACCTAATGGCCATAATTGTAGAATCCAAAATTCTTTTCGCTTGCTATTTCTTTTCAATGGTAACCAAGTATGCTTCGTCCAGTCATTGGATTTTATTTCGATTTCTTCCTTAAGTTCTTTCTTCTTTTCTTGCCAATGAGGGGGCATAATTTCATTGATCTGTATACATAGATAAAGGAACATAACACACGATAGCGTACTCATTAACCCCTTAAGTAACAGATCTTCGTCAGACAACAAAAGAAAAAGCGTTCCGACGATCACGGACACACTGACAAGAAACCCAACGATAAATAGGGTGATATAGCTGATCCATAAAAACTTTTGATACGTTTTTTTCACATAGAACCCACCTTAATTTTTTATTTATTATCAGCTGTAAAATATTTTTTTGCAGCTATATATAGAGCTTCAAATGATCTGAATTTTAAGGTATCTAAACTCTTCCTACCATTCTTCAACTCAGATATTGTTGTGTTAGATAAATTCACTTCTTGACATATTTCTTTGGCTTTTACAACTTTGAGATAGGCTTTAATCAATACTTTCTGCTCAGCGAAAGTATCTTTGCCAACCAAGTTCGCTCGCTTCATTTCTTTTACTCCACCTATTCTTCTAAATATTTTCTTTTGTCATACGATCAATTTTTTCTTGAAGTTTTTGAATGATCTCTTCTTGATTTTTCATTTGCGTTTTCGATATTTCAATTTCTTGCTGGTAACTATTAATCTTATTTTCAGTATTTTCCTGATCGTCTGCGACTTGATAAGGCAACTGATCTTTTAGCTTCTTCACTAATTCTTCATTCAAATCAATGGTTGCTTGGAAGGATTCAATCTGTTTTTGTGCTGCTTTTTGTTCTTTTTTGTATCCTTTCACTTTGTAATTGATCGCATGTTGTTCATAATCTTCATCTTTCACTTGATCTTTAACCTTATCTTCGTGAACGTAATAAATCAGATCTTGTGGTTCTTGCATATCCACTTTTGGATCAATTTTTTCAGGAATAATGGTTAAACGCATGGCGATATATTCTTCTGGTACATGTGCTAACTTCACTACAAAATAATCATCAGACACCTTGATCACTTTGGCTTTTATTGCTTGATAATCCCCTTTAGCTGTCTTTACTTCTACACGATAATTAAGATTAGCTAGTTCTTTTAATAAGCTCTGATCTTCATCGTCGATCGCAAATTCAAAAACTAATTGCTGGTTCGCTCCTTTTTCTTTTGAAACCATCGTCAGTTCCTTCGTGTTTAAAAATGCGTTCGTGCTTACTTCATCTGGTATGTCTACCTTTTTATGTGTGTAAATCGGACTAGCAAGAATCAAAAAGCCGAGAATCATAAAGATCCCCAGCCATCTAAGATAACTTTTTCGTTTTTTAAAACGTTGTCTTGCTCCTTTTTTCTTACTCATTTTCTTCCTCCTAACGAGTGAAATAACTAAAGTCTGTGACTTTCCATTGACCATCTACTTGTTTTTCAGTGACAGTTAATCCACCTTTTATTTTTTGTGGTTTGACATCTTTGAATTGAGGATTGCCGATTGTATAATCAACAAATACGACAAAATTTTGTTCCTCTTTTACACTGCTTGTTTGAGCGTAAGTTTGCACGTCACCTAATGTAAAAGAGTAACTTCCGTAGTCGTCATGTTGGTGATCATCGTCTACAGGACTTAATTTGTCGATCACTTCTTGGGTTGCGACATCTTTTAGTTTTTCCGTTAATTCATTTCTGCTTAATGATTTATCAATGGCCAATTGACCGAACTCTTCTGCCGTCTTTCTTTGTGCTTCAGTTACTTCCTCTTTTGCTTTTGTGCCATCTTGTTGCTTCAGCTGATCGATTTCTTGGTTTTTCTCATTGATGGTTTGATTTAACTTGTCGATCTTCGCCTGTGCCTCAGAAGAATTTTTTTTGAGCTTATCAGACGCGTTTTTAGCCACTTCTTCAATTTTATAGGTATTTGTCTCTTGTTCTTCTTTAAGCTGCCAAAACAACGCAATATTGCCGATTAAACTAACGCTAATTGCAGCTGTTAAGACGATTTTTAAGGTTTTATTTTCCATATTTTTTCTCCTGATCTATTTTTTACTGCTATTCAAAAATGGTAACGGATCGATCCATGTACCATCATCAATGAATGCATGTCCTTGTGCTTGACGCCAATCCATTCTAGTAAATCCTAAATGCAAGTGTGCTGTATCTCGTATCCCAATTACTTGACCAACTTTCACTTGATCGCCTACTTTCACTCGAGAATTTCCTGTACTATTTGCAAATTCTTGATACACCATATTCAAGCCATCGTAATTAATCACGATCACACACGCACCCAAACCTGAAATACCAGGATTGCCAACGTACACGACTTTTCCGCCATGAACCGCATGAATCTCACTTCCTGGATGATCGACTGAACCAAAGTCTAGTCCATCATGGAACCCGTTAGGTCGGAATTCTCCTCCTGGATTTTTCCCAAAAAGTTGTCCTCCACTGAACGAATTTTTATCTAAGCTACTTCCTGGGAATGGATTGCCCCAGCTTCCTGTAATCGTACCACCAGTTCCGCCGCCTTCTCTCCAGTGTTTAATCGCAAACTCATCGTACTCCATCAATTTATTTGTATTAATAATAGACATACAATTTTTATAATAGGCACTGTCTTCAGTAATTCCTGCGGCGGCATACCCTCCTCGTCCTAAGATCAATAAGCTTGTGCCAGGGCTTTTATTTCCGACACATGCATTAAAATTTGATTGTGTAGCTACCATAAAGCCGTAATAGGAGAAGGCGGCTTTAGAGTTGGGAAACTTCATGTACCAGCCACCTTCAATGCCACCAATTCCTCGTGCAGTTCCTTTAGGAAACAGACAACCATCAAACCAAGTAATCCCAAAATAGTTGAGATCATTTCTTGCGGACGCCGACGTACCAAACGCTGATTCGTACCCGTATTGTGAAAGGATCACACTTGGTAATAATTTATATTTCACTGCTGCACCTACAGCATATTGCGCAATCTCATCAGAAAAAGGGCCTCTTCCTTTGATTTCTTTATAAATGGGTAAGCCTTCCGAATATTCTCCTGTAAAAGCTTCGCCACCACTACTTGAATCAGAATTATCAATAGAACCTGCCGCAAGTATTAGAAAAAGGGTCACAAACACAGTGATCAATATAGTAATCAAACCTGCAGAAGTACCAATCAACCACAAAAATAAGCGTCGCTTTATACGACGCTTCAAATGTTCCATAACTATATTTGTATCATTCTCCATATAGTCAGTACTCCTAACTTTTAATTTTAAACAACAAAAAAGCGAAGAAATAATAATTACTCTTCGCTTTTAATAAAATAATTTAATTTTTTCAATACATTCCTCTAAAATTTCCTTTGGCACAGCTTCCACAAACTGAAATCCCCTGCTCTCAATGTCAATCATTCGATGATGTTCCAAAAGAATTTGTCCTTTTATTTTTTGAGTACCATTCAAATCAACGTGTACGGGAAAAGGTTTTGCTTTTGTTGTGATCGGTGCTACACCAATCATATAGTTCAAATATTTATTAGGTTTAGACAAAATAATACATGGTCGTTTTCCCCGTTGTTCATGTCCTTTGGTAGGATTTAAATCAATATATACAAGATCTCCTTGTGATAAATCATGATAGTTCTTTTTCATTAAATGATCTCCCTACCTTGTATATTTCCCCATTCATATTTGTCTTCTTTTCCTAAAGGTTCTCCTTCATAATTGGCGAACAATTCATCTAAAGTTTCTGGCTTTTTATTTTTAGGAGTTAAAACAATTTTTCCTTCTGTTACCACCATTTCGAATTTTAATTTTTCAGTATTAGATTCTCCTAGAACTGACAATTCTTCTTTTCCAAAACGAATACCTTGTGAATTTCCCCATTTTTTCATTTCAATTTCTTTTATTAGCATGGAATCCCTCCTTCTCTCACATATAAGTATATACTTGTATACACATAAATACAAGGAGTTACTTTCCACCATCAAACAATTTTAATTGACGTTTGTTCGGACTAAAATGAACACGAATGGTTTCTTTTGAACCAAAATTAATGACTGCCTCTCCTTGTTCTTGTTGAGGAATCGATTCTAATTCTGAATTCGTCATTGATTTACCGACTAACCCTTCTATATGACGTAAAATAGATTCGTCCATACGCATGAAGATCTTCGTAGAAGAAAATTCAAAGACTTTCTTCAGTTTCGAGAAGTTATCAGAAGACATATTTTCTGGCACCATTTCTTGTGGCGATTGTGTCGCTAAAACCGTCATCGCTTCTACTTTACGCATTTCTCGTTGAAAGTTTGTGACATAGTTTACCGTCTCAATGAAATCTGGATTAATCGCATTATGGCACTCATCAATCATCGCCAAGAAGCGTTTGAAGTCTTGTTCTTCCATTTGTTTTTCTTTAATTAAGCGTCGTTGTCTTCGTCCTTGAATCAATGCTTGATTCCAAATCAACGTCATCGCCATGTACATTTGACATTGTTGTACCCCGCGATCTAAACCTGTAATAGAGTCAATATCAAAAAAGACCAACTGTTGTTGGTCAAGGTGGCGAATCGTACTATGACCATCAAAGATCATGCCATACGTCTCACATAAGGATTCCACGATAGATTCCATTTCTTCTTTCCGATTCTTTTTCTCTTGGGAAGCCCCTGGTAGTTCCAGTTGTCCTAAAAAGGCTAAAAATTCTTTGAACGTCGGATAAGCTTCTGGATCTTTCCCTGTGACTTGTGCCTCCGTATTTGACCGCGAATTCGAGGAAGTAAAGCCACGTGGCACTGTTCCATACTCTTCATAAAAACGATTCAAGTAGGTCTTGAATTCTGCTTTCATCGTTCCTGTTAATTGCGGACTAACAAGTTGTACTTGGTAAACCACTTTGTCTAAATGCGTTTGATAAGACGCGGCTTCATTGATCAGTAAATCTTTGACTGATCCATCCTCATACAGATTGGAAGCATCGTCATACGTCCGTGTCGCAAAGATCTCCAAAGGATTGATCATTCCGTCAGACCCGTCTAAACGCACCATGATGCCGTTATATTCCTTTAAAAAGGGAATAAAGTCTTTTCCCTTTTCAAAGCCCCAAATAAAGTCTCCTGCAGCTAAATGGGCTTCCGCGATCATTTTAAGAACGGTCGATTTACCAGCTCCCATCATTCCTAGAAGTAAGGTATTGGTAGATAAACGTACACTATTTTTATACGTGGCATTCCAGACAAACGGGCCGCCTGTCATGGTTTCCCCATATTGTGTTCCACCTGGATCTTTTAGCGTTTGGTGGTGGAACGGGAATCCTCCGCCAATGTTTAACGATGGAAGTGATTGCCCTTTGATATTTCCGAACCATTCAGCTTGTTCATCGAACATGGTAAACATCGATTGCCAATCTCGTTTGGTTTTATGCAGATAAGTCACCGCACGATAATCCATCCCTTTTAGATTTTCGATCAGTTCCTGCGCCCGTTCATCCACTTCTTGGATCGTATTTCCGTAAACATGTACTCTCACTTTGACTTGTTTAGAAATTTCCCCATTAGAAGTCAATTTTCGGGCATATTCCGCTAGTTCCAGGTATTCTTCCGCACTTTTATTTCGGTCAGTCGCTTTTCGTTCATTATCTGATCGATCATTTAATTCATCTAATGCGCGGTTGATTTGATCAATCACTTTTTGCTTTTCATCTGTGCTAACATCTAGTGTGGCAACTGTATGAGGATTGTTCATGAGATTGACCAACCAAAAAAGAGTAGGATTTTTTGTGTAGTGATAAACTGTCACACATCGTGAATAACCATTTCCATAGGTCACATACTCTTCATCGAAATTTAATCCACCTTGTGGCATCACTTGTTTTAAAAAATCTAAATCATACCCTTTGGATTTTAAAATTTCTATTTCCCGATTTCCTAGTTGTTTTAACGGATCAAGTATCTTTTGATTTTCCTGCGATAAAAAAGCTGATTTGATTGTCTCTAGCATCAACGTTCACCTCTTTTTATTGGATTCATTGTTGTATTCACAGAGTTCCCTCTTTCACTAAATTCATATTCTATTGCACCTAACCATTGAAAATGATTATTCATCTACTTGCTTCCTCCATTCTTATTCATCACCTATCTAAATAGGTTGGGCAATGAACGCCTAAATCAATAAAAAAGAAGCCTATTTAAAATAGACTTCGCTGACTTCTTTTTACGAGTGATTATTTATTTTGAGACATACAAATGAATCATATTCTTTGCCAATTTTAATAACTCTTGATTTCGATTGTCTTCATATTTTTTAGATAAAGCTAAATTTGAAAAGTACACTGATTCAATAGGCAAAGTTTTACTGAATATTATGTCATCTTCTTCCAATCGATTCTCTCTAAAAACTAAAAAATCCATCGTTTCATGTATTTCTTCCTCTACAACGCATTTTTCATGGTTTAAAAAGGTAAAATACAGTGTAACAAACATTCCTTCCTGATTCTTTATTTGAACGTAATCAGAAGAAAAAGATGCAGGTACGAATTGAACTTCTGGACAATTTTCTTGAATTACCTGATGAAGCTCACTATTTTTTTGAATCATCCTTCCAAATAGAGGAATCGCAGGACTACATTGTCCAAAAATCCATGGAAGATTGTTTAAAGTTGCTTCCTTGTATAACCACCCTTCGTTTTTTAAGTAAGTGATAAGCATCTCTTTTGCTAATTTTTTGTTGATAAGAAGACCAGTTTGTTTTTTTAATATATAAATAATACGATCAAACTGTTCTTCTAATGTTAAAAGAATACGATTTGCTAGTGGGCTACTTGTACTTCTTCTTCCAGACGTTTTTTTCCACTTAGAGTTAGAAAATGGACATTCCAAATGGTCTTCTTCTGAATACTTAGCTAAATATGGAATTGTACCTTTATGATGCTTGCCATATGGTTTTCTTCCAGATTCCCGTGTTTCTTTATATAATCCAATAATTTGAATTGGATTATCGCACTCCGGACAAACGGCATAATAGGAATCCCTTCCTTCTCTTTCTAGTACGTACGGTCTTCTTTTTTTTGTTTGTTTTTCATAGTTAGCAGGCGTTATCCTATACACTTTACTAAATCCTACTTTAGTTTTGAAAGAATCCATTCGATCTCCCTTTCCCATCAAATTTGACGAATTTGAAGCCACCAATCATCTGACAAAGGCGGAACATACCCTTCTTTTTCTGCAATTGCTAAACACTTTAAAACAGTTGATAATCCTAAAGAAAATTCATGATATTTATCTTTCATCATAAACATCAATTCCTCCACACATTCTTCACCTTGTGTATGATCCTCTACTTGCCACATTCCTTTTTCAATTTTAGGCATTGCTTTGTTATGATAGCTATTATTCATTTTATCTGACATGTTTTCCTCCATTTTATCACATCCATATAATTGTTGTTATTTTTATATTCAGTCAACTACTATTCGTCATTCATGTTATTCATTCGATAAAGAATCTTGATCAATTCTTTTTTGTAGAGTGGTTTTAACCCTAAAATGCCACTAGATCGCATTAACTGACGATTTCTAGTTTGTAAATCCTTGATTGTCTTTCCTTCAATAACGAAAAAGAAGCTTAAGTCAGGACGTTCTTGTTCTGCCCGTTTTAATTCCTGGATCTCCTCTACTAATTTCTTTTCATATTTTCTTAATCGCTGTAGATTTCTTCCTAGTGACTGTTCCATACGATTTTTATCTAATAACTGCCGCTTTTGCACGATTTGTTCCGTTAGATCCGTTTCTGTGGTCAAACTAACTAACTTAATTGTTGGCACATACGTACGCATGACGGTGGTCAACTGATTCATTCGTTCCAGTTTCTCTTGTTCATTCAATCCTTCCACGTCAGTGGAAACCACACGATAATAACGTTGAAAATGATCTTCTTTAGTAACTAAAACTCCCTCTTCTGTACAAGATTTATAAGGAAATAAATCCAAGATCGATCGTTCTTCTGGTTTTCCAAACTGCAAAATGGATTTCTTATCAACTGAATTTTGTCCTTTGACTCGCATTTATTCATCCTCCTTATACGTACCATGATAATTTCGGTTAGGATCTAACGCATGATAGTGGTTCTTATCCGTAAAGAAAATAGATTCGATAATCGCAAAAATTTGGCGTTGACCAGGGTTATTATAGGGTCGCCAAACAATCACTAACGCTATCGCAAGCCATAATCCATAATTCAAGAGTGCAAAAAAGAGTGGTAAGTGGACAAGATTATTGACTATTTTCGCCCAAAAAAAGCAGCCACCAAGCGTTAATAGATCTAAAAAGAAAAAGGCGAAAAACTTCCATTCCCCACTAAATCTTGGAGGATTTTTCATATGAATGTATTTATCCATAATATAACCATACCCCTTATATTTTGTATTTTTAGAAATAAAAAACACTGTGATTTCTCACAGCGTTTTTCTAAATATTACAACTCTAATTCATTTCCTAAATCACGAGAACGATTTTTTCCTCGTCGTAATTGATAATTCAATTGACGATTTTCTTCTTTTAATTCAACAATTTTTTGTTCCAGATTTCTTTTCTTTTGAATTAAATCATAATTTTGTGCGCGTAATTCTTCATTTTCCAAATGAACTCGTTGCATTTCATCGTTTAATCGATTTAAATTCTCCAATGATTCTTGTATCGTTTCTTGCCTAAAATTAAGTGAGCCAAGTTGACGATCTTTTTGTTGTCTTTGCTCTTTCAATTCTGACGATATTTGCTCAACAGAATGAAATAGCTCCGTTAATTTTACTGTGAATGTGGGCATAGCATCTTTCAAATAAGTGAATCCTTCTGAAAGGTGTACAATAATGCTTTCGGTATGTGTTTTTTGACCATCTAAAATAGACTGATGATCTTTTTGTAAACTCCCCGTATCTTTAAATCCTTTAATAGTCGCCACAAATATCGTTAAAAATGCTCCTAATGCAGTTATAAACGTAGCCATAAAAATATCCTCCACAATTTTCTCCTTTCCATTTTAACATAACTTGTTTTATGAAGAAAAAAAGCCCTTAAAGAGGCCTTTTATTTCTTGATATCCTTCAATAGTTGTTCTTTCAATTCATTGTTCCTGTTTTTAGTTTCTCTTGTCACATTTATTTTTGTCGGTGCAGTAAATGCCACATTTGCTGGTCTGTATCCATTATGAACTTTATTAATTGGCTTAGGTGCAGCTTCTCTTGTCACAATATTTTGAACGGACGCATTCTCTGTCTCACCACTTTCAGATAAATTGTAAGAAACAGTTGTCAAATTCCCATTTTCAGGCAAAAGACTTGATTTCATTTGAACAGTACCTGCAGGTGATTGCTGAACAAAGCTTTGATCATTCTCTTTGAATTGATTCAAACGACTATCTTTCATTGATAAATTTTGTGTCTTAGGCAAACCAATTTTCGTTGATTTTTCAGTTCCAACTTCGATTCCATTATCATTTGGCAGATCGATGGAATCATCATCCGTTTGTACTTCTTGATTTCGTTTTGGTAAATCTGAAATGCGTTTTTCGTTTTCAGAATTAATGTTAGATTTATAACGATATTGTTCTGGATCGTTTTTTGGTAACTGACCATGTTGTCCTTCTTCTGAATCTTTTTCTCCGATCGAATTTTCGTTAGAATGTAACTCATCTTGGTGATCTTTGGCTGAAGGAATCGCTGCACCTTCTTGATTTTCTTTTTCACTTGTTGTATTTGCCTTCACTGCTGCATTGACTTGTCCTTCACCATACGCATCTTTTAGTCCTTCTTTGACTCCTGAAGCTTTTTCTTTTTGTTTTTCTAGTGCTTCGGATGGATTCTTCACAGCTTCAGCAAATTCTTTAGCTCTCGTGCCGTCTAATTTCTCTTCTAAGGTGTCTTTGGCTTTTTCTGTAAGATCTTCAACTGTTCCTTTTAACCCACGTTCATTGACGTAACCAAGACCTTCTGCGGCTTTAGAAACACCATTTTTCGCTTTCCCGAACATTTCGGAAACTGTTTTCTTACTATTAGGTACAGTTGTAGCTTTATCGTCTGATTGTTCTTCCCCGTTATCAGGGGTAACATCTTTTCGATTGCCAAATCCATTTTTACGAATATCATTTAAATTGCTTAAACCACTCTTACCAGCACTTGCAAGGTTTTTAGCTCCGCTACCCACATTTTTCGCAATATTTCCTAAGGCAAACATGCTAAGAAGAGAATTACTGCCGTTTTTCAGGCTTGTATCAACGCCGAAAATTTTCGTAACTGATTGAGAGCCTTTGAATAGCGCAATGGTTAGTACAATCAAAGCAACGACATACAAGAATCCATTGATCTTTCCTGCCGCATGCAAATCACCAATACCTGAAAGCATTAATGTATAGATTCGTAATTCTAAAATTGTAAATGCCAATAACAAGAAGGATTGAGAAATATCTTCTATAGCACTTTTCATCCGTTGGCCTGTCTCAAAGTCCGTTGACGCGGCAATCACTAAATAGAATTTTTTAAATACCAGCTCAATAATGCAAGTAACGATCGTAAATAGGATAAATAAATAGGCCACCGCCAAAGAAGATTCACCAGCTAAAATAATCCCTGGACTACTAATGTATCGGCGATACCCTGAAGTATAGACAAATTTGGCTAAGCCTTCGTCACTAATTTGAACAGGAATTTCTTTCCCATTATCATCTAGTTCCAATCGATATTGTAATGCCTTTAACCGATCCTTTTGTATATTTGATAACCCACTTTTATCATTACCTGCCATACCTTTAGCTTGTTCAGGAGTAATAATCCCATTGATATTCGCTGTTTTAAAATTTTTCGCTGTTAAAGCATTTCTTTTATCTGTTGGTAGGGATTCTACTTTATTCGGGTCAGTTGCTAGTAACGTACTTACATCGATCACATTATTTTGAATAATTTGAAAAGCAGGTGATCCCGTTTTATCTGCTTTATTTGCTGCAGTGACGTCTCCGTAAAAGCTTTTACTGATATTTAACCCTTCATCTATTAAAGAACTACCACCAAAAATCAAGATCATGGCCATAAATAAATTAACCAAGATATTTTTGACTTTTGGTGGGTGTTTACTCATAAAAAATTTCAAGCCTAAATAAATTAATGTGACGACACAAAAAAGAGCCAATACCTTACTAATCAAACTTTGAAACAGTTCATTTACCCCAGCGGCGTTCAATAAGTCTTTTAAATCAAAGCTTTGATAAATGGTTTTTTCTAGTAAAGTATTGAGATTATATAACCCTTTGATCAATCCCCATAAAAAAGTATTACAAATCCAACTGAACACATCTTGATACTGCAGATAATTCCCATAATCTTGTAAGACTTTTGTTACAGTTTTGGGATCGGCATCCCCTTTCCCAAATAAGCCTGACCACCAGTCGGCTATGCCAGAAAAAATTCCTCCAATGATCATTCTCTCACCGCCTTATCAGCTTCCAATAACAACCGTTTCCCAATCATTTCAGAAATTTCTTCATTTTTGATCAACTTTTCAACATATTCTTGAAGTCGATCTGCTGCTTGTTCTTCGTAAAATTGAATTAACAATTTTTTAGCTGTCTCATTTTCAAGAGATTGAACAATTTTATAAAACATGTTTTCTTCGATTTTTTCTCCCAATTGTTCATGCAGTCCATGATAGAGATCTCTAGCATCTTTATCTGGCAAGAAATAATCATAATCAATCTGTAAGGACTTCAAATCGAGATCTGCGTGAGTACAATAAATATCAATATCATGAATGGTTCGACCTAAGGTATCGAAATCTTCAAGATATTGATAAGCATAAGGACTATTGGATTTTTCAGAATTAAAAATTGGATACGGCCTTATCTTATTCCCTTTTAGATCTCGCCGTTTCAATGGCGCAAGTACAATCGTTTCTCCTTCTAAAAAAGTAGAAATTCTTTCAGGAGTTAAGATACGATCTGAATCAACATTACGATTGATATGTGTATTCATACCTAAAGAATTTACAGTACTATTTTCTTGTTCAACCGTTTTATTTCCTACTTTTTTAGAGAATTCTTCAATGGTGTTATCGTCTGTAGACATAATATATACATGTGTTTGACAGTTTTCTTTGATAATATCTGCATTATCTTCCCCATACTTCGCACGTAGTTGTTTATATGATTGAATAAATAGATCCCATAACATATTACGACCTGCCGTAACTGTCATGATTCCTTCCATGTTATCCATCGCTGGCATATTCCCAAATTCATCTAAAATGAAATGAATTCTTCGGTGACATTTATCACCTTTGGTCTTAACACATTGCGTGGATAACTCTTTATATAACTGGCTCAGAAAGATACTAACTACGATGTGGTTAGATGGATCATAATCAGGTGTAAGCATAAAAATAGCCATTGGCTTGTCGGTATAGTGCATCCGAATAGACTCTACTAGTAAGTTACTTTTACTTTCATCTAGTGTGAGAACCGCTTCTTTTTCCCATTCTGGCAAATGGGTTTCTCCCCTTTTTTTTCGATAAACGATATTACCCTCTTCGTCCCTCAATTCTCTTTGAGAAAATTCATACCAAGCAACATATTCTTTTCTTTGGTGATCATACTTTAAACAAACTTGATCCCCTTGCTCTAAATGACAATCAAAGTTGATTTCACAAAAACCTCTATAACCAACTTTTACTCGTTCTTCATGAAATTTCTTTCCTTGATGATAAAATTCCACTACGATTCGTTGATTTAAAAGACTTTCATGTAATTTCAAATCCAAATATTTTGGAAAACCAACCGATTTATAATCAATGGTTGATTGAGAAGTCATTTTCGCAATTTTTGTTAGAGTAAATGGATTCAATCCTGTGATCGCTGTTGATAGAATATTGCCTTTTGCTTTATCAGAACCAATTTTTGTTGCCCCATATTGTTTTTTCGCTAGATTTCCAGGTGGTAACTGATTCATAAATTCATCTAAAGCATTGAGTTGCTTAAATTCATTAGTAGGATCTTGATAATTAAAACCGCCAATCTCAGAAAGAAGTTCGACGAGATTATTGGGTGTTAATTTGGAGTAATCCCCTGTTTGATCGGCTTGTTCTAACAACGCAAAAATAAGCGCATTGACAGCTTTCTGCGCATTTTCGTTAAAGTATTTGTTGTCTGAAGCATTGGCATCATAATAAATCGTATTTGTAAATGTATTTGCTAGTTGCGTAGCGGTATCCACGTCTCCTCGTTGCCAATATTTCACAATTAAAGCCAAAGGATTATCACTCATTGACTGTAACGGTTCAGTTAGATTATAAGCATAAACATCATAGCCTCTGGCTTCTAATTCGTCTTTGCTGGCTACATACAACTCATTTTTAGGATCATTGACGACCAATGAACTTTGTTTTTCTGCACGAGACAAATTATCAATAGTTGCTAATACTTCAATCTGTCCTTTCCCTGATCGAGAAGTACCAACAATACAAGTATTAACGGTATCTGTTTGGATATACCAATATTTTTTATAGTGAGTGATAGGAATTCCACCATATCCAGGGAAAGAACCTTTCGCGTCTGGTATTTGAGGATAGATTTGTTGAATCTCTTTTAGTGTCATTAACCGATTATCCCCTTTTTGTCCATCCGCTAGCGGACGAAACCACATGTCCATTTTCAAGCCCATAAGTACAGCTGGAACAACACAAATCGTAGAAACAACTAAGCGTGTACCTAAACTCGTTGCTGGGGTCAAAGGATTCCAAAAACCAGCTGAATCAAAATGAAAGACCTGTGGCATTTCCTGTAATTGAAACAGATTCACTCCTTGTAAGCTTCCTTGAATGATTTCAAATCGACTGAAAGCTTCAGGTATTCTTGTCACTAAATAATCTAAAGGGAGATAGACTAAACCGCTATACATTAGTTTTTGTTTGACTCGCTTATCATGCTTACCTGGTAATCTTTCACCTGCTGGTGCATAGCTATAAAAATGTGATAGATATTTCTTTTTTTCTAAATTAAAAGGCTTGTCTTTTCGTTTCGTTTTTTCTCGAATCCGCATTATTTCACCTCATTTGATTCTGAACTTTCGGAAGAGTTTGATTGTACAGTTGAATCGCTTGATCCTTCTTTGGTCTTACTAGAATCACTCTCTTTACTGTTTTCCATACTTGACTCTGTTGTTGACTGATTGGTACGATTCAACAATTCTTCTAATTGTTGTTCATACTCTTTTCTTGCTTGTTCCTGGGCTTCTTCCTTGATTGACGCCGTTGTGGCTACAGAATCAGCCTGTGAAGATTGATTGATATGATTAAAAGCAAATACTGTCCCTCCACCTAGAAGCAAGCTTAAACTTGCAATACATCCCACCATCCATCCGTTAAAGGAACGCTGTGGTGAAGGAGTTAGATTTGTTTGGTTGTTCATTGGCGTTTGAACAGCAGCTACTGAAGGCGTTGGTTGCGGCTGTGCTAGATAATTTAGCTGTACTTGTCGTAATGTATCCATTTGTTCTTGACGTTCCTTACGAGCAGCTGCTTCTTTTTCCTTTTCTTGCTCTAACCGTTGTTTTTCTATCGCCATTTGTTGTTCCGCAAGATCCTGTTCACGTTTTTTTAATTCTAATTGTTCGCGCTCTTTTTCTTTTTGCCGTTGTTTTTCTTCTTGTTCTTTCAATTCTTGTTGTTGAATTTCATACTCTTTTTTCCATTTTGGAATTTGTATTTGTAATTCTTGCTGGATCTGCTCGTGTTTTTCCGTAAGAACTTCAGTTGTTGTTTGATAAAGTTTATTCAGTTGCTCATTTAATTCTTTACTAATCTTTAGCTTATCTGTACGCAAACCTCGGTAAAATTCTTCTTTTCGTTCTCTTATGCGTTCTTTTAACAAGTTTTCTTTTTCTTTTGATAGCGCTTCTTGATTCGTCTTAGTAAAATTGTTGATCTTTTCTACACACAAGGAATAAGCATTGTCGCGTTTCTTTTCGTAACGCTCTTTGATTTTTTGTACTTCTTCTTCAATCACTCGCTGTTCTTCTTTATTTAGTTCCTCTTTTGTTCTCTCCCAATTCGACGACTGTTCCGTCGCATACTCATTTATTTCTTGATCTGTTTCCTGTTGGCGTTCTTCGAAAGTGGCTAATAAATCTTCTTGTGCAAGCTCATGCCAATTTGTTGATTGAACAGACTCTAACTGTTCTAAAAGTGTGCCTTTACCCTGTGAAATTAATTCTTCTTTACTCTCTAAAAATGCTTGATAGGTTTGGGGTAATTGATATTTCGAATAAAGTTCATTTAAAAATAATTTATTTTTCTCTTTCATCCATTCATGCTCTGGCGGATATTGATCCAAAATATAATCAAATACCGTTGCCTTTTGTATCTCTGTTTCATTTTTCTCTACTTCTTCACTGATAAGTGGTTCAATATATTCCTGAGAATCCCCTTCAGTCCATGTTGGGTCTTCATTCGCTTCAACTGGATCAACTTCTACTTCGGCCGTCTCTTCATCCTTCATTGTTTCTTCAAAGGGATCTACCCCCAATTGACCCCTTACCTCGTTCTCTTCCTCAAATATTGATTTATGAGTCAAAATGTCAGCTTGTTCGTCAATAATTCCTTTCTCTTTTTCTTTTGATTCATCCTTTGGAAAGATTGGGCGTTCCCATGGTACTTCTTCGTTTGCTTCGACTTCACTCACTTGATTCACTTTTCTTTGGTCGCTTTCTAACTCTTCTTCTAAAACTTGTAAAATTTTTTCGTTTCGATAAGACTCTTCCACACTCATGGTTTCATCCGTATCTTTAAATATATCTAGGCGGATTAAATCAATCAATGTAGGATAAAAACCTTCTGAAATTTGATAATCCAGTGGGCCAAAAACGTATTCTGTGCCAGCCTTTTCTATTTTTCCTTCTTTATCATGTAACGTGAGAGTCAATTTAACAGAAGATTGATTCTCTTGTTCTAACACTTGTCCTAACACATGTAGCTGTTCTTCCGTTTCAATGACAGAATATTTAATTGTTTTCGGTAAAAAGGAAGTACGCTTTCCCACTTTCTTCGTTGCTTTTTTTATTAACTCTTTATCTTTTTTGGTATTGCCTGCAATCGTAAAGTACATGAGTATTCTCCTTTCATAAAAAAGGAGTAAAAAGTAGCCACGTACTTTTTACTCCTTCTATTTATTTTTTATAGTCCCTGTGGGGTTTGTCCAAACATTCCAAATAACGAAACCACAATAGAGGCGGCAGCTAATATAACTCCTACCCCCATCAATACATAACCTACGTGCATCTTCCCGTTTTCAGCTCCTCTTCGGCCAAAGAAGAAGAAAATCCCCCCAAGAACAATGGAGGCAACGGCAGCTACAGCCGCAAAAATCATCAGATTGTTTTTTAAACTAGTTGCTGCACCTTGTAATGCTCTAAAAATATCAACTGCAGCTACTACTTTCGGTTGAGTTAAAAAATTCATTGTAATTGATTCAAACATAAGATTATTCGCTCCTTTTAATGTTTAATAATTTCATCGAATACAAGTTTTTCACGTTCACGTTGATAGATATATTCTTCTAAGTCCTTATCTTTTCCTCTTAATAGGTCAAATTGTGCTTTTTCAAGAACTTCTTTTTTCCACTGTGTTTCAGAAATACCACGACGTTCTAAAAATTTAGACGCGGCT
>OBZN01000367.1_pt1 | contig 18256 bp, 21 predicted proteins | sample 1476951 | NCBI WGS metagenome assembly OBZN01 (sample SAMEA2580246, study PRJEB22360) | human gut metagenome | biome: human gut; feature: human-associated habitat; material: faeces | place: Denmark | collected 2008/2010
AAGCATAGCATGGACACTGAGTAGGTGTCTTTTTGCGTTATCCAAAAAGGGCCTACACGTTCAGTGTTGATTATTTCTCAACACCAGAAAGTGTAGACCCATAATTGTGCGCACACTTACAAGCCAGCCAACAATCTAATGGTTGTAACCGTTTTATATTTGAGCATACTTAAAATAACTGGGTGAGTTGAATATTATTTATGGGTAAAACGGGACAGTTAAGTCTGCGCATATCACAGTAATTAAGTTTGAATATGTTAATGGTTTTGATATACGATCTTTTAGCAGTGATGGGGATATTTGTGAAAGTTGATAATGAACCAAATGCGATTTCTCTCGGAAAAGAAAATGCTGAAACTCGTGACAAGATTAAAATTATTGAGGATAAAATCGACACCTTAAAAAATAGCAAAGATCTTTCCAAAGTATAAAGCTATGAAAAATGTGTCTGTCAATGAGACACACCGTATTCAGGAAGGTTCGAACCATCGTCACCGTCAGTTCTTGGTTCATTTCCACTCTAATACATTTACTGCAACGTGAATTGTGTAAGCCATCCAAGTATCAGGGATAGGTTGCAAAATCTTATGTTCGATTTGATGATATGGAGACAATCTTTGAGGAAGATAAAGTTTAAAAATTATTTCAATACGTTTATCACTAATTGTAAAGTTTTCAGTTAGACGAACGACAGGTAGGGGTTTAATATGAAGAATTTTCTTGTGCAAGGGCTGATAAAGTCAAAAATGCATCCGGGATATATGGCTGGGTATGTAAATACGATACTTAAATCATTTTGCAACATGTCTCAAACGACAAAAATGATCGAAATGAATATCTGGGGGTCGTGCTGGGGGAAAAAGGGTAAAACCGGTCAGTCCGTGAATGACATTGTCGCGGATGTTTTTAGCAATGTTGCAACAGATATAACGATTAATTTATGCGATCAATATCCCGGCTTTAAAGCTGATGATATTAGAGATGAATTGATAAGAATAGGGTTTAAAAATACAGTAATCCCGTCTATGAAAAATAAAAATCATAGCAAAATAGTTTCAATAAACATGGACGGAATTGAGGAATTTTTAATGATAGGCTCATCCAACTTTTCAGCAAACACTTATGTTTACAATAAGAATAAAATTGATCAGTGCGATGTGGCCTTTATCAGAGTAAACCGGAACACATCAAAACTTATATGGGCTATTATTAATGATCAGCGTGAAACTCTAAACGAAAATGCACTTTTAGTACCTTGGGCAACGAATGTATTTGATAACAATAGCATAACTGAAGTTGATGAAGGATTTCCGTGGAATCAGGATGCTACATCTAAAAGGGTATCTATCTTTAACACTCCATACTCAGGCAACGCGGACTTAATTGAGTCTGCTGGCAGTTCTGATACATAGCCACGTTTATTTTTTTACGGTATTAAAAATCTATAAAAAATACAAAGATTTTGATGTCTAAGAAGCGTATCAATATTTACATGTTCGTTCAAAAGGTGCTGCATTGAACTATTAAGGTTTAGGTAAAACAGCCATAGAAACAAGGCTTGTCTTAAAATCATCTTAATTTTTAGTACATTTTTTTTGATTGGAAGGGTGACTTGAGATGAAACAGATTTATATTTTCTCGGATAAACAAAAGGATAGCATTTCCTATTTTGAAAGTGAACCAGCAATATTGGTTTCTATGAAACGAAGCGAGCTTCCGTACCTTAAAACGTATGATTTTTCTGAGTTTCCTGCTGTCTATGTGTTGATTGGTGGCAACAAGCGGTATGTTGGACAGGTGGCTGGTCAAACTATCGCACAAAGACTAGCCCAGCATTTTCTCAAAGAGGATAAGGCATGGGTGGACGCTGTTCTGTTTTTTTCTCGTTCTGATGGGAAAATGTCAAAATCGGATACAGAGTATCTTGAAAGAAAACTTATCCATGATTTCAAAACAAAGTCTGAGTATGATTTGACTAACTCAACGGTCGGAAACAGTTCATACATTGATAAGCTTCAGAAGGCAAAATCTAATCAACTGTACGATACTGTATTTGAAATCATTGATGAAATTGCCAATATTGACTTGTTCGGTTCATCAGAAGATGTTAGTGCACCATCCCCAACTGATAGCAATACAGGAATGTTTGAAATAAATTATGATGGACTTAAAGTGAAAAACAATTCTGCTCGTGGGTTGTTAGTTGACTTTGTAAAAGCAGTTATCGTTAATGGGAATTACAAGAATAAATTAGAAGAATTGATTGTTGATGATGAACCAACTGCAGGTTTATTACTAGGCCGTAAGCCCTCAACATACAACGGGAGACCTAACTCAGTTCAAGTTGCTGATGGCATATGGGTTTTTACAAATTTTTCTCGGAAGGATATCAAACGAAAGATAGAAAAGCTAGCTGAACAATTGGGCATGAAATATTCGATCAGTTGGAAGTAGTGAAATTATCAAAGAGTTCGCACATTTTCCAGCCAATCAACAAAAAAATATATCAAGCGGTCACACGAAAAAAAACTTTTCGTAAACTTCAAGAAAAAGCTTTTTTCGGGCAATTAGTAGGAGTTATAGATTGAATGGTGGTAAACACTCAATAACCCACGGATTCCCAAACTCTAATCACAGTACTAAACTAGCCTCATCAAATATGGTGAGGTGTTTTCTATGTCAGAAAATCCAAATATTGTTCAAGTTAAACTCGATCAGGAAAGCCCATCAGGGCAGCCACTGCCAGCGTCCAAAGCCCTCCAAATCCCAGTTAACAACCATGAAACGGTCGTTATTTACAACCACATTCAGGGCTATATTCTTGATGTCCTCCTGAAGTCGGTGTTCCCTGATGCTCATTGATATGCGCCAGCTACATGGTATTTACAGTGTTTGTGGCAAAACCGATCTGCGCCGTGGTATTGACGGGTTGGCGAATGGGGTGACACACCAGTTTGAACTTGATCCTTATAACAAAGCACTGTACTTGTTCTGCGGAACGCGAAAGGATCGTTTTAAGGCGCTTTATTGGGACGGTGACGGCTTTATCTTGCTTTACAAACGCATTGAAGATGGTCGCCTACAATGGCCAATGAATCAAGATGAGGTCCGCAAACTTCACACCAAGCAATTCGTACGGCTACTTTCAGGCTAGGCCATCGACCCGACCGTACATCCAGTTTCCATGTATTAAAAGCTAAAAAACAATCGTTATTGCGTTTGATCAGTGGTACACTCATGCCAATAAATCAAAGACAAGTGGCGATCAGCGTGACGACAGAAGAAGAAATTAAACAGCTACGACAGGAAAATGAAGAGCAGCGGCAGCTCATTGAAACGCTTAAGCAGACTATCGCGACGCTTAAACAGGAGAATACCGATGTCATCGAACAACTCGTCAAGCTATCTCGATGGGTTTATGGCAAACGTTCCGAACAGATTCGCAGTGAACAAGGGGATCTTTTGGAGGATCATGGTGTTTTCTTCGACCCAGAGCACACTGGGAAACAAAGCGAACCAGCTGCACCCGCAGCTAAAATGGAACCAAAGAAGAAAATGAAAGCCACGCGCCAAGAAACCCTGAGTCCGGATATGCCAACCATTGAGGAGACAATCCCGTGTGAGGAAACAACCTGTCCAAAAGGCCATACCTTAACCAACGTCGGCGAGCACTTAGTACGGGAGGAACTGATCACGATTCCTCACCAAACCTATCGCCGACTTGTTTATGAAGCCGTTAAGAAATGGGAATCTTGTTCTATCGAACAAGACCGCGGTATTTTCTTCCAAGGTCATGCGCCACGTCCTGTGTTACCGCACAGTCTGGGATCCGCATCGGCGATCGCTTTGGTTACCTACCAGAAGTTCTGTCTTGATGTGCTCTTTATCGCCAAATTGATGAGTGGGCACGTGATGGTGCGGTCTTAAGTGAGGCAACGCTAGCTAACTGGATGATTCAAGCAGTTAAATACTTGCGGCCAGTTTAGGATCAGATTCATGTCCACTTACTGCAGCTGCACTTTTTGCAAGGCGATGAAACGCCTTATCAAGTCATTTGTGAACCCGGAAGGAAAGCGGCGCAAAAGTCGTACATTTGGGTGATGCGATCCACACCAGTGTCGTGAACTCGCGGTTTATTATCACTATGCGCCAACGTGTTCAGGTGAAGTGACCAAAGAAATCTATGCCGGGTTTGACGGTATCGTCCAAATTGACGGCTATTTCGGCTACAACAAGCTGGCTTCTGATATCACGCGGACTGGCTGTTGGGCTCATATCCGGCGTAAATTCTTTGATGCCTTCAAAAATGTCCTTGATCACCAGGCTATCCCCATACCGTTAGGGTATATTGACCGCATGTTTTATTTAGAACGCCAGGTTAAAGCAATGACTGCCGAACAACGTTATCAGTTCCGTCAAACGCAAATTGCGCCGCTTGTGACCAAATTTTGGCGTTGGATTGACGGTTTGACAATCCTGCCTAAAGGCGCCCTAGGTCGTGCCGTACAGTATGCACTCAATCAACGTCAATATCTAAATCGGCTGCTAGACTATGGCGAGCTGGACTGGAGTAATAATGCCACGGAACGAAGCGTCAAGCGCTTTGTGATGGGCCGAAAGAATGGGCTGTTCAGTACCAGCCCGCAAGGGGCGGAAGCCAATACCATTTTCATGACCGTGATTGAGACCGCGAAAGCCAACGGTTTAGATGTTTTCAATTACCTGAAAACGTTATTGGAAAGGTTGCCGCAACTGCCAGACTTCGCAACGAGCCACCAATACCAAGCTTATTTGCCATGGAATATTGATTTGGAGGCGGACTAAAAACAAAGATCACCTGTAGAACGATGACAATGTCATTCTACAGGTGATTTGTGTTGCCTAAAAAGGCGTGCTGTTATTGAGTGCTTACGAATGGTGCGGCGTTCTTCAATGGCTGAACCACTGACTAGACTGACATTTGACGATAATTCAAACGACGAATTTCACTGCGATCGCGCGGCCATTGAATATAGCTGTTTTCGAAGCGCTTGTATAAAAACAGAAAACCACTTTTGGTTCAATACAGTGCTTTGAAACAATCCTTAGGGGTGTCACAGAAGATGAATAACGCATTGTCGAACACATCCATCTTGTACGCTTCTGTAACCAGAGATGCCAAGCCGTCAATGTCCTTTCGCAGGTCGGTGTGACCGCAAACGATGTAAATGTTAACTTTGGACAGATCGGGTATCATGGGACATCAACTCTTGCAGAATAATTCGGGCCATCACCTTATCGATGCCATTGTAGGAAAGAACTTCGGCTTCGTTTAGGTTGATCTTGGCTCCTGGCTTGGGTTTCACCACGACAGCAGCATCGTCGCGGTTGACCATTTGAATCGGAACCAGATCGTTGGGTTGGGTCATAAAGAAATCCTCCAATCATCTTGATAGACCAAGTATAGGGGGAGGATTTTGGCAATTATGTGTACTGTACTATGTGACGCTTACAGTACACAATTGTGAAGTACATTTAAAACGGCTTCGGAGTTCCTTATGATTTAGGGAATACCGAAGCCGTTTCCTTTTATTAAGTTTTATCTTGAACAGATTGTTCGGGTTTGCAACAACCATAGTCAATACTTGCAGCGTTTTAGAATCGCCAAGAACGGGAAGGGGGCTAACTCAGTAAATAAGTATTCGAGGTAGTTGCGACAATCGAGTTCGTTGGATTCGGCCAAATGCATGACACTCAATATCAACTTACTTGATCGGGACGGTTTGAAACCCATGGAAAACAGCCACTTTGGGAAAAGGCAGGCAGTTGCAAAATCACATTTTTGGTAAAGAGGTTATATGGCAGAAATCTTGGTCACCAAAAAATTGCTTTACTAATGTGTCTTAGGTTTTACACCCAACCACGTATCTAATGAACTAGCCCAGCTTCCTTTTCTGTAAATACCTGTCAAAACACCTTCAATATCACTCGGAATTTCAACACCCTCTTTCTTTAAAATCATGACGTGTCGCCTCTTAAGTTTTGCGTAAAAATAGCCAAGTTCAAACATCACATTTTGGCGAGGACGCTTTTTTTGTCCCGAATCGTTAAGATCGTCTGGACTCAATAACACGATTGCATCTGAGACGGGATCTGCTCTTTCTTCAAATTCTTCAATAACTGTGTTTGATCCATTTATTGGACCTTCAAGAGAAACTTGGGCAATATCTCGTGAAGTTAAATATCCCTTAACTGCAGTCCTCATTTCTATATCATGACCATAAACAATAAATACACTTTTTCTCATAACTTCATCACCTCATAAAAAGAATACTTGTTACTTCATTCAAATGCTGGAGAACACAGCTCTTGATTTGGCATCCGAAAAAAAGATTTGTGCCCCTGGCTGGCAACCGGTCGCAGTTAGTCAACATTTTGTTCGCATAAACTTCGAGCTTTTACGGCTTAACATGATCCGACAGGAGTACTTTTTCAAGGTTTATAATAAGATCCGAGGTGGTATTAGCGTAGACTCGGTTTTTGTACACTCGCATGCTCCTAATGCGGTCATCACGAGCAGTATGGCAACATTCTCACTTTCAGCTCAAATTATCCATGACAAATGTGAACTTGATGTGCCAACTTTATAGCAATACGTCCCTTGAAAGGAGTCATAAGCGATCGTCTTCAAAAGTTCGGTGTAAATATAGTTACTCAGTATACTGCAAGCTAGACTGTTTTGTGGTATTGGCAAACCATGTTCTGAATAAAGGTAGATGCCGTGATCAAGAGCTATTAAGTTCTTGATTTCGGCTCTATCTTTTAGTCGGAGACTACGTAGGGCGTGCTTATATACCATGCCTCCGTTCGGTTCGGGAGGGTGATTCCAAACAATCGTTGTTATTTGGCCGTTACTTCTTCAATGTCTGCATGACATCCTTAGCAATCAACGTGTAGTAATGCGGCCGGCCAGCGTCGTTCGGATGGACACCGTCATCAGCAAACCAGTCGTCATTGCCACCAGCCAGATAATACCAATCCACCACATGCAGATTGGCATGGGTTTTCGCTGCTGCATGAATCAACTTGTTAACCGGATCAATCCACGCCTTTCCGGGAGCATACGCCGTCACCCAGAAGACTTGGCGTTCGGTACCAAGCTGATCCAGAATCCCGTTAATGTCGGCCTCCGTCATTGGCCCGTTCGTCCCCAAACTGATCACAACCGTGTTAGCCAACTTACCACTAGACTTCAGCTGACTAATAATCGCTGGTGCTGCCTGCACCTGCCGGCCAACCTCAGCATCAATCGACATCTCCGGAAAAAGCACCTTCAAATATGCCGAACTCCCCAGCATAATCGAATCGCCAATCGCCGACACCGGCAACGTTTTGGCCGCATTAATCTCGCTGTCAGTTAAGCCATAAAGCCGATACTGATTCAGCACCTTTTCCTTCTTCACCTTCGCCTTAGAATCCTTCTGAATGCGCTGACGCGTCGATTGATTAACCGCAATCGCCTGCTCAGACTGATAATGCTTGACGTAGAAGAACCCCGCGACACCAGCAATTGCCAATCCCAACGCGATACTCAATAGCCAGTCACGAAGACGTAGCTTGTTTTTTTTCATGATTTAGTGAACCCCCAAAAGTTGCATTGCTTATATTTTAAACTAAAAATCAGGTTAGTCTGGTTACAAGTTAGGGTCATTCTGACGGGTTTTAGGAGAAAAGTAAAGAGACTGTAAAAGGAACGTAAGGTAGTTGTCATAATGTAACCACTTTGATGAATAAAGAATTCATAATGAAACAGGTCGACCACTTGCTCTCGAAGTAATGTAAAGATTGTATACAAGATGTCTATTTAACAATTTAAGATCGCAAAGTCACTGTTTATAGTCATTCAAACACGTGATTGTTTTTTGGCTTTTATAAAAAGAAGAAATCTCAAAAAAATTATTCACTAATAAATAACAAAAAATCGTATATGCAAAAATTAGAAGGGATTATATCCATCTAATTTGAGACTATATAAACATATAAGCAGTCATACCGGGAGGTTTTGCTCGATCGTTAGAGGCTTGAAACAAAATGTATAAATTGTCAAAATTTTTTAATTGCCTTTAATATCTTCCTGTCTATGTTATCTGTTGGTGCTGCAGCTTTTTTGGCAATTTATGCGGCTTCGTTAGCAAAATATGAACGAGAAGCAAATGCACTATCTCAAAAAAACGACGAAGTATCCGCCAAGAATGCTGAAGTCGCAATTAATCAGACATACGATGATCAGGTTCGTCAAATACTTGCAATGTGTTTGGAGCTTTATTTACAATTGGAAGTAAGCAAACTGTCAATGCGTTCAATACTTTAAAAAACGGTTCACAGATGAATGACACGAAATATGATGAAGCAGTGAAGTATATAACATCACTAAATAATTCCGTCAATATTGTTATATTGATAGCTAAAAACTCAAACAATCCAACCACTTCTGATGAAGAAAAAGGTTCTGATGGCATGAACGGCGACTTTTTCTTTGACAATTTTGATGACTTCAATCCGTGGGCACCCTTAAGGAACTTCTCGGATAGGGCGTTTGCATTTATAAATAAGGACGAGGAGACAACACGGAGAGCCCACAGCAACAATGTTCACAATAAAAAATGTCGGGAAATAAGTCTCTGATTAATTTAGGCGATTTAATGGTTGAGTATCCAAAGATCAAGGAGAACTTCTCCACGCCTCACAGTATTATAATGGTGGCTTTAAGAAAGGAAAGATCTACCGACAGTTGGCTAAACCAATCTTTGGGGAATTGGATAATTGCAGAGACAAAGCGTGATAAAATTCAGGTTATAATTGGTATTGATGTTGCTTCACGGAAAGTCGTAAGCATTGCGTTGTTAGATCTTCAGAAATGGTGGCTGATAGACAACCGGGTTCATTTCACAGTAAGAGAAGTACTGTTTGAATCTAACAAAGACGACGGCAAAGCATTGCAGACTTTGGAGGAAGCCTTGATTTGGAACCCTCAGAATCCTGTTCGCTATTTAAATTAGCCTTTGCGAAATATTAAACATAAATTATTTATATCAGGGATAAAGAATGGATCACAATCCGCAGGCATCCCGAGCTTGTGTTTCATTGTACTTTCCATGCACAAACTTAATTAGGGTAAGCGTCACATAGTACAGTACCTATAATTGCCGAAATCTTGTCTCTATACTTGATCTATCAAGAAGATTGGAGGATTTCTTTATGACCCAAACCAATGATCTGGTTTCGATTCAAATGGTCAACCGCGGCGGTGCTGCTGTCGTGGTGAAAGCAAGCTAGGAACCAAAGTTAAACTAAACGTAGAAGAAGTTGTTTTCTAAAAGGCATCAATAAAGTGATGGCCTGGATTATTCTATGGGAGTTGAGGACTCATGATCCCCGATCTGTCCAAAGCTAATCTTTACATCATTCGATCTTCGAAAAGATATTGATGGCTTGGCGGCTCTGGTCACAAAGCGTACAAGATGGACGCGTTCGACAATGCCTTATTTTATCTTCTGTGGCACGCGTAAGGGCGGTTATTAACCCCTGACGAGCGCCATCAAAAACGCCAAGGTCGATTGAAGTCAACTCTGTCAGACTTTTTCACTTAGTGTGAAAGTGTCCACGCTTTGACGCAATCTAAATTCGGCCGCGCCATCGACTATGCACTCAGTCAACGCGAAGCAATGGAAAATGTGTTGTTGGATGGCCGTTTGGAGCTATCAAATAACCGCGTTGAGTGCGCCGTCAAGGAACTCGTCATCGGCCGCAAAAACTGGATATTCTCCACGAGTTTCAAAGGGGCCGGATCAGGCGGGATTATCTTGAGTGTCATGCGCTCGGCCGAGGCCAACGGTCTCGACTGCTGCAAACATCTCGAACGCTTATTTACTGAATTACCCAACCTTTCCGTTCCTGGCAATGCTAAAGCGCTGCAGGATTATTTACCATGGTCGTTGCAAGTTCAAGCAAGATGTTCAAGATAAATCTCACTGAAAAACAACGGCTTCGGAATTTCCTAAATCATAAGGGAATCCGAAGCCGTTTTAAATGTACCTCAAAATCGTGCGTATACGATCTTTTTTAGAGGCAACCAAGATGACGTTAAAACGTAAACTTGAAATTATGAAAAATTACCGTTGACAACTGTCTGTATATTCCTATATATTTATAATGCAGAAGTAATTAATGAGAATTTCGGCGGAGGTTAATAATGTCAACTAGTCACAAATTATCGAGTTACGCAACATTTTCTTCAGGGGTGGTTACGACACGAATTAAAAGCGACATCACTGATTACCCAACTAACATTCAGTTGTATAATCCACTTTCAGAAAAGACAAAATATCTGAAAAGCAAAAATGATGATTTACCAATGATTAAAAAAGATCAAATTGTGATATCAGTAATGAAACAGCGAGCCTTTTTACCACAAGTTCATTTTGATAAGCAGTTTGTCTTAACTGCAAATTTTATTTCAGTTGAGTTACAGAAGAATATCGAATCTGGATTTTTTGTGTGGTGGTTTAATCACAGTGATGAAGCATTGAATCAACTGTACGCATTTCGACAATCAGGCAGGAGGATCATCTTACAGGACATCAGAAAAATGACCATTACGGTACCCAGTGTTAAGAAACAAAGGTACATTTCTGGTTTATACTTTCTTAGTTTGAAGACGGCAGAAGAACTTAAAAAAAAGGCTGAAGAGATCCAAACGCATGCACTACAGGTAATTCAACAAAAATTATTTTTATGAAAAGGGAATGGGCGTTATGATTATAATTGATGAACATTTAATGGACACTTTCGTTAGTTTTCGTGAAATCGTTGATCTTGAGGCTTCTTTTGAATTATCCCTAGGATTGTTGTGTTTTCGGTCTATGATGACCAATAAAAGTTGGCAAGAGTTTGTTCTTTTAAGCCAAAAAGAGGAAACTACATTCAATACTTTAGAAGAATATTCGAAAAATGCTTTGAAGCAACGAGATGCATATAAAAACGAGAACTTAGATTTTCTCATACCCAGTTTTAAAACCTTAGCACAACTTAAAAATAAAAATATAAATGTTAAACCCTTGTTTGATTTGATTGATAAATTGAACGATGATAAAAGGAGTGCTACGTCTGCTTTTTACTCTCTATTAAAAAAATTTTCGGAAACTGTTGGACGAAAGCACACCTCTTTCTTAACTCCGCAGTCAGTTGCTAATTTAATGGCTAAAATAGCTTGTCTGGATCTGCATGAAAAAATGTCTATTTCCTTTTATGACTTTTCTATGAAAAGTGGACAAAATATATTAAGCGCGCAGACTGAATTAGAGGGCAAGGCAAAGGTAACTTTTTATGGAGAGGAGGCTGATAATAGAGGCTTTCGATTTTCAAGAATGGCAACAATCATGGGTGTAAACTCTAGTCACAAGGTTCATCTCCATAGAGGAAGCACACTTGGAGCTGATTGGCCTGTAAATAAAGAAGGAAAACCGCAAACGTTTGATCTTGTGGTGTCGGATATACCATACTCGGCTCACTGGACAATAACACAAGAAACCAAACTTGATCCGAGATATAGGGAAGTTCAGTCTTTGGCACCGAGATCCAAAGCAGACTACGCCTATGTTCAACACGGTCTATATCATCTTAAAGATCATGGGACAATGGTTTTACGCTTACCACATGGAGTTTTATTTAGGGGTGGTGCTGAGGCAAAGATTCGACAATACTTGTTACGAGAAAATCTGATAGATACAGTTATTGGACTTCCTGGGAATCTTGATTACAGTACTAGTATTCCAACAATACTTTTAGTTATTAAAAAGAACAGAGAAAGAGAGGATATACTCTTTATCGATGGAACTACTTTTTTCACAAAGGAAAACTTTCGGAAAAAATCAGTCAGTGAAATCGTGAATCAAATTATTCTAATTTGCAAGAATCATCAAATGATATCAGGTCTTTCAAGAAAAGCTTGTTATGAGGAGATACGCAATAACAATTTCAATTTGAACATAGCCAGATACGTAAATTCTTACGAAAGGCAAAAAAGAATTCCGTTATCAAAAATTGAGAAAAGAATATCGGATATTGATGTTGAGTTAGCACATTTAGACACTCTATATCAAGATGTGTTGAGAGAAATATCCTTGGATACTGAACTGTAATTTGAAAACCGTCAGTTTAAGATGTAGATTATTTATTCTTGGCATTTAATAAATGGGTTTGTTCACAAGATTAAACTACATCTGTTGTCGGTGAGAACAAACAAAAATCATGTAAAGCGAACAATAACAAAGGGGTGACGTAAATGACAGATCAAACTAAATTTTTAGCGACTCAATTTCAACCGTACGTGGATACCTATCGTTTTATAGAAGATATTCTACAGGATCCAAGTAGATTTTTTGAAGACAACGGCGATTCGTTCAACAAATACTTAAATGAACGCAGTATAAACACTCGAAACATAACGCTGAAAATGCTCTTTGATCATTTTTTTTATAACGACAACGAAAAAAAGAATTTAAAAATGGATTCCGTGCAAGACTTGCTGCTTATTCATGTGCAATGCGATACTTTAACCAGCCTGTATTTTGATAAGGTCAATTCAACAAAGCTAGAATCCGACGTATTAAGGGATGGAATAAAAAAGTTAACGTCTGAATATCACAAGCGATTGGAGCAGCCGTTCAAAGAATGGACCACTAGTGGTGAAACCTATAATTTCTTAACTCAATTTCATTCAACCATTGGCAACGGGCCTTATTTTCCGGCAATCAAAGAAATTGAGGGGAATTTGTACATGATTTTTTACTTTCCTGTACATAGCAGTACAGAAGGCAGAGATTATGTGGACTTTCTGGTAGGAGCCGCAATGCTCGATTGGTCAAAAAAAGCATTAGTTATTAGTTTCAGGAATAATCAAAGCATAATGTCAAAGACAACACTTACGCCTGACAAAATATATAAGCAAATCAAAGAAGCCTTTACAAAATATCTACAAATTTCTTTAGTTGATCAGAAACAACTCCATCCAGTTCTTCAAAGAAATGTTTATTTGTACAACAAGTTGTTGTGTGACAAATTACTTGAAGATTATCGGCAAAAAATTAAAAATGCAGTTGCAGACTCTTTTCTCAATGAGTTTATCAAGGATGCTTCCACGATGATTGGACAAATTCAGCTCAATGAGGTTCGAAAAAGTTCTTTTCGAGACGATTTAAGAACCCGACTTTTATCAGAGTTTGTTATCCATACTGTTTCAGCAAAGCAACTAAGGGACAAAGCATTGGCTGATGGACAATTGGGTTTTTCCCGTATGATCAGATTTCGCTCTCAGAATCGTTCATCGGGTCAAGCAAAGACCGGTTCTAAAAATGTTCCGTTGGTTCAATATCAAATGTACTATCAGGTTGAGAATATCGTTAACCAAGGTGAAGATGTCTCCAGTTGGGGAATGTCCTGGTTTTGGCCTTGTTTGATGCCGTCAAGGTCTACGAATGTGAAAAGATTATCAAGTAGTGAGTTAGTTAATACAACCGTGGAAACGAGCCAAACAAAGTTAAAGATGACGATAGGCTTTGTGCCAAATGTCGATAAGAATCGTTCATTTGGTTCTGAAGCAACAGGAACAATAAGAAACACGATTATTGATGAAATTCTTTGCAAGGAGAAATGAAATGCTGACACAAATTGATTTTAATCAGCTTTTACCACATTTGATTCACTCAGAGGAAATAAAGCGGCAGTTGAAAGAACAATTTGGGTTAGACGTAAATCAATCTGAGATTTTGTGGAATAATTGGTCTTTGTTAAATGATTTTGCCTTTGAAGAACAGGATAAGGTATATTCGATAGACAATGACAATTTAGACAAATTCTTAGTTGAATATAACCTTGCTATATTCGTAAATGTGTTTGATTGTTGTACTGATGATGAGGAGGAAAGGATTGTACAAGACGTTAACCGAGAATCTTGTGAGCTATGCGGAGAGCCAGTAATAACGCATCAAAGCTTAGAAAAAGCCTTTCAACTCACCTCGAACTTTAGACGACTTATTAAACGAGTTAATGAATACACCTTAGTACAATTATTTGATGTGCAGATTAGTACTCTCAGGGATTTAAAAGGCCATTTGCCAGATCTTGTTTTGTTTGTTGGATCTGGAATCTCAGTTCCATTTCATATTCCTGTATGGAAAGATTTGATCATTCATTGGAGAGATACAATCTCGGCAGGCAGCGTTGGAGAATTTGACGCGCTGGCTAATGAGAATGATATTAACGGTATGATTAAACTACTATTAAATCGGTCGGAAACTATTCGTTCTCCAGAAATACTGAAAGAGAAGATTTCAAACTATATTCGAGATCTAATCTTAGAAAATACGGAAGACTCAAGTGTTCAGCATAACCTTAAAGACATAGTTCAACTTCATTGTCAGACCATTGTGACGACAAACTATGATGATCTTTTGGAAAAAAATGATGAAGATCACTATTATCTTTCTACTGAAGCCTGTCAGCTTCCTTCTTTGACAACTTTGAAAAAGAGGCCGTACATCTTGCATATACACGGGTCAATAAACAATTATCCTAAGATGATTTTGACTCCCGATGACTATAACGTCTATAGCGGCAGTACAGAAAACAAATATCTTCGTCAACTGCAATCATTACTAGGAGGGAACCCAATTCTCTTCATTGGCTTCTCTGGCACGGACAAAGCAGTTATGAGACAGATTAATGAAATAATCAACGCAAGTAACCAAAGTGCGCCGGCGTATCAAGTTCTATTTCCTGGAGCCAAGCAAATTTCTAATGTCGAGGGCAACAAAAGCTTGATTAAAATTGGCATATCCCCTGAAGCAATGGAGGGTTTCGATGCGGGACCGATATTGGCTATCAGAGTTCTTTTGAATTTTCTAAGTTCAGCGCTTTTTACTTCGTGAGTTATAAATGTATGCATTGCACAGTATCATGATGGGAGATTGTCTTTGTTATACTATACCGTGATCTGATAGATACGTTTGAAGAAGGACAAGGGGCTCTTGAAGCCAAAGCAGGGTGGTTTCAAGGACTTGATCAGACGGTTGATGCCTTCAAAAGTGCCGTTGGTACCGCTACACGGATCATCATGGCATTAACTTCCTTTACAAAGCAGAATATGACCGAGAGGATAAAGCTGGGAACAAGCGTCACTTCATCACCTGTCAAGCCGAACAAACGTAATGATCCCGAAGGTTATCACTGGGGCACAACGCCCGCTGACAGACTGCGACCGATCAGTATCAACCCGCACTGGGAAGCACAGAAGGCCTTCATTCGGTTACAACTGGATGATGAAGAAGCCAAAAACCATTTTCGCTCAACGTACGGTTGAAGACGAGCCTGTCTTCGGTCATCTAAAAGCTAATTTGAAGTATCACAGTGTCTCCGTTCGCGGGCTGCCAGCAGTCACTAATGAGGTTGGCGTCGCGTTGATGGCAGGCAATTTAGGAAAGCTCGCAAAGCTTATTGAACAATCACCAGAACTGATGGCGAAGCTAGTTCGCTGGCAGTTCTGTTTGTGTACCCCAAAATCCAAGCAATTAATTAAATACTAAAGAGTGAAAGTGGAATATCGAAAGAGAGTCCCGAGAAATCACGGCTTTTTTTATATTTGTGAAGGCGATTCAGTATCGCAGAATTTTGGAGCTTTCTCCGGATCATAGCCAGCGCAGTATTGCCGCAAGTACCGGTCACTCTCGACGCAAGGTTAAGGAGGTGATTGACTGAGCCAAGCAAGAAGGCCTCACCTTGTCAATTGATGCGGCACTAACGGACAGTCAGATCGGACGGATGCTTTTTCTGGAACTTTTACCGGAGACCACCGGCCGTGAGTTACCCGATTTTGAGTACATGCATGACGAGCTTGGAAAGAAAAATGTCACGTTATCGTTGTTGTACTACGAATATCAGATTAACTGTCGCGACTCAGGAAAAATCCCATACTCGTATCGTTCCTACTGCCGGATGTACGGCACGTTTGCGCAGAAGTATAAGGCGACTATGCGGATCCGACGTAAACCAGGCGAGCTCATGGAAGTCGATTGGGCCGGATCCACGTTGACTGTCATAGACGTCGACGCTGGCGAAGAACTAACCGCCTATCTTTTCCTAGCAGTGCTTTCGAGCAGCCAATACGGCTATTGTGAATCTTTCTTGAGCATGACGATGTCAGATTGGATTCGCGGGCACGTTCACGCCTATGAATTCTTTGAGGGCGTGACAGAAATCTTGGTCTCGGATAATTTAAAAACCGGGGTTAACAGTCACACTAAGTTTGAGCCTGTCCTAAACCCAATTTATCGAGACATGGCCGAGCATTATGGCACTATCGTGATGCCAGCGCGAGTACGGCGGCCAAAGGATAAGGCCGAGGTCGAAGGGACAGTCAAAGCCTTGTCGACTTGGGTCATTGCCGCTTTACGAAACCAAAGGTTCTTCACATTAGAAGAACTAAATCAGGCCGTGTGGTCGAAGTTGCGGGACTTCAACCAACGGCCTTTTACCAAAAACTACAAAGCATGTCGGAATCGTGAGGAAGGCTTCACAACTGAAGAGAAGTTTGCCCTTCTCCCGCTTCCAACAACACCGTTTGAAATGGCAGCGTGGAAGATAGCTACCGTACAACCAGATTATCACATCTTAGTCGACCGGATCTTCTATTCGGCGCCCTTTCAATACATCAGTAGTCAAGTAGACGTTCGTCTTACTAATACCTTGGTTGAGATTTTCTTCAAAGATAGTCGGATTGCTTCACACGTCCGTCTCTATGGGCGCAGCGAGCAATTCTCAACCAATCAAGAGCATATGCCTGAGTCACATAAAATGTACGTTTCGCATACGCCAGAATCAAGCCGTGAGTGGGCCGCCACCATTGGTGAAAGCGTCGTGGAAGTCGTGACGGATTTTCTCAATCACATGCCAGAGCAGCAAGCTTTGCATAAAATTCTAAGTCTTCAGAAACTGGGTAAGAAATATGGTGTGGGCACCCTAGAAGAAACGTGTGCAGAAGTCCAGAAAGTCGGCCAACCATCAACGATACGTATCATTGAGCGTGTGTTGCTTAATCGAAAGAAAGCGCAGCCGGAAGTGCAGCGTGACAAGAAAGCTACAACGATAATGGCTTTACTCGTGAAGCTGAATACTTTGGGGACACATGATCAATCAGGACAAAGTTGCATGAGATGAGACTCACATCAATGATTGAGACGCTGGGGGCTCAGAAACATATTGAAAATATCCGTCAGATGAATTTTGAAGATTGATTAGAGCTACTGATTGATATCGCTTATAACACTAGGCAAAACAATAAGTTGGAACGTTTCATCAAGGATGCTGGTTTCCGCACCACCACGCCGTCAATCAGTAACATTGGCTGCCAACCAGACCGCTAGTTGGATCAAACTGTCATCACCAAGCTGGTGCCTACATCAAGGCGCACTACAACGTTCTGATTATAGGTGCTTCTGATAACGGGAAGACCTGGCTAGCAACGGCATTAGGCATAGCGGCGTGTCGACAATTCTATAAAGTCCGCTAAGTGCGCTTACCGGAACTATTGGATGATTTACTCGTGGCAAAGAACGAGGTGAACGGCGACTTCAAGAAGATTCTAGCGAAATACGGAAAATATGACCTCCTGATCATCGATGAATGGTTACTGACTGGCGTCTCGCAGGAGCAGGCGACCTTCATACTTGAATTGATGGAGCGTCGAGCAGGACAACGAGCTACAATTTTCTGTTCACAGTTTGGCCCAGTGGCTTGGCATGCCAAATTGGGACAATCACAGATTGCGGATGCCATCTTGGATAGAATCGTTCATACTGCCTATCACATTGAAATTGATGGCAAGAAGTCGATGCGTGAACGGTACGGAATCGGAGGCCAAGCATGATTTCAAAAGGGGTTTAACGACGTATTGCTGGATATTACATGGCCATGGAAATGACTGAGGTACAGTATCTTGAACTTGAGGATGCGCTGAAGGATGCCCACCAATGAAATCCGCCGTTGAGCATCCTTGTGGTAACTTCGCTGGCATTGGGTGGTAACATTCGTTGGCCGCCTTCATATTTATCGATCTTTATAGAGTTGTTCTTTATATTTAAGCAGGTTAATATAGTCATAGTGTAATTACCTAGATTGCAATAATAAAGTTACCACCTAGAAAGAGGCTTGCTCACTGCTTGAA
>OBZN01000390.1_pt1 | contig 17084 bp, 10 predicted proteins | sample 1476951 | NCBI WGS metagenome assembly OBZN01 (sample SAMEA2580246, study PRJEB22360) | human gut metagenome | biome: human gut; feature: human-associated habitat; material: faeces | place: Denmark | collected 2008/2010
GAAAAAGAGATTGAAAGACTGGAAAAACAGCACAGGCAGCTGACCGGAGCAAAAGCAAGACTTGGACAGCAGATGGACAGTCTGGATATCATGGATAAATTTTATGAGAAGAAATATCAGGATGGCGTTTTAGGATATGTTCCCGTGTACGAAAAATGGGCATTTTATTGTTATTTTGAAAAGCTGCGAGGCGTTTCAGGAAGAGCAAACTGTTGAAGTCAAAAAGTGGCTGGGAGCGTTATATTTAATTCACTTTGGCAAGGTGATATGACTGTATGGATCAAGGTTGGTTGCAGCTTCTGACTTTTATAGCCGTAATCCTTTAATATCTTTAATGCGTGATAAGATCATATTGCAACTGCAGCTGATAATGCCAGGCAGTGTATCAATGACATTGTGCAGGAAGTACTCCATTTCATCACCTGATGAAGCAACGGCATGTACATGAAGCCTGTCTCTTCCTGTGACACGGTAAATCTGTGAGACTGTATCATTTTTGTACAATATATCTGTCACCTGCGCCAGGTACTCCGGTTTTGTTTCAATTTCAAAATAGCATGATACAGCCCCACTGATTTTTTGCGGATTAATAATTGTTGTATATTCTTCGATTACGCCTCTTTTCTCCAAAGCCTGGATACGGGCTTTTACTGCCACTCTGGAAATACCGGTTTCTTCACCGATATCAGAGTAAGAGATACGTGCGTTTTCTATAAGCAGCCGGATAATCTTCTGATCCAGCTCATCTAAACCGTCCAGGTACATAAGTTCCCTCCTGTAAAATAATATAAAATAATATCCATCTGATAGCAGCTTTTTTCAATATCAAATATCATATCATTTATATTACTAAAAGTAAACAGCAGCTTGACTTATTTGCTGTAACTACATATAATTGTTGCGTAACGAAATCTTAAACTTACATTTTGAAAATACAATCGTGATTTCGGATAAAAAGCAGGAATTGATGGAGGAAAATGAGAATGTCAAAAGATGAATATTTAATCACAGATGCCCCTCTTAAAGCACTGACTGTTTTTGCAATGCCTATGATTCTGGGCAGCTTCTTTCAACAAGTATATAATATGGCTGATTCCATTATCGTAGGTCAGTTTGTGGGATCCTCTGCACTTGCGGCAGTTGGAGCCTGTGCCGCTTTGACCAATGTTTTCATCTGTGTGGCTTTGGGAGCCGGTGTAGGAGCAGGTTTACTTGTGAGCCGCTATTTTGGAGCTCAGAATTATAGCAAAATGAAAACAATTGTGTCAACATCGTTGATCAGTTTTCTGATTCTGAGTATACTTCTGGGGGTTTTTGGCTTTGTTTTTTCTCATTTTATGATGAGTTTATTACAAACACCTGCTGACATACTGGATGAAGCGGTACTGTATCTGCGTGTTTATTTTGTGGGATTTCCCTTTCTGTTTATGTACAATATCCTTTCAACGATGTTCAATTCCATCGGTGAATCGAAGATTCCGTTGGGCCTTTTGATATTTTCTTCTGTTTTGAATATTGTTATGGATCTTTGGATGGTGGCAGGTTTAGGGCTGGGTGTGTTCGGTGCCGCCCTTGCAACTCTCATTGCGCAGGGGATTTCCGCAGTGTTTTCGCTTTTGATTTTCTTTAACCGGATGCGTCGATATAAAAGCCGCTTTAACTGGTTTGACAGGCAGGAGTTACATTCCATGCTTTGTATTGCAGTACCATCGGTTCTTCAGCAATCCACAGTGTCAATTGGTATGATGATCGTACAGGCGGTTGTAAATCCCTTCGGTACACAGGCGCTGGCAGGTTATGCGGCAACCATGAGAGTAGAGAATGTTTTTTCACTGATATTTGTATCCATTGGAAATGCGGTTTCGCCCTATGTTTCCCAGAATCTTGGAGCAAAGAAAATTGAACGTATCAAAAAAGGATACCATGCTGCACTGGTGTTGGACCTGTGTTTCGCAGTCCTTGCTTTCATAGTCATTGAAACACTGCACACCCCAATTTCTTCCTTATTCCTTGGAAAAGATGGAACCGCTCTGGCATATCAGGTGTCCGGGGATTATATGAAATGGCTGGGATATTTCTTTATTTTTATGGGTATTAAGATGGCAACAGATGGAGTTCTTCGTGGACTTGGAATTATGCGGCCGTTTCTCATTGCCAATATGGTAAACCTTGCCATTCGGCTGTCAGTTGCCTTGATTTTTGCACCGCGTTATGGAATTGCATTTGTCTGGCTTGCTGTACCGGCCGGATGGCTTGCGAATTTTCTGATCTCCTATGGGGCACTTATAGCAATTCCATAAATTACTGCAAACAATCCAGTCCATCATAGCGTGAAGTCCTGTGTCAGATATCTTTGCCGTGCGTCAGCACGCCTGCAGGTATCTTCCTTGTCCTTCGCACTCTGCTGAACTGTCTTGATTGCATTATTTTATGGAATTACTATAGAAAATCATGGCCGGTTGATGAAGGAGTTCCATCCTGGTAATAGGTATATTTTCTTATAGACATGATATAGTATGAGTGCTATAATAAAAATAATTTTTTATGGCATTTATTGGCAAACCGGTTGAAAAGCCGGGGCGCAAAGCCAGAAGGAGCTAAAGTCAGATTGAAATCTGGCCATGCCAGCCGGTTGCATCATGCCTCAGTGATAAAAAAAGGTAAATGTTAAATGGGCATTATGGAAAAAGTTCCTGTAAAATTTTTTACAAGGAACTTTTTTTTGTCTTCAAGCGGATATTCGCAACCTCCGCAGGAGACTTACCTGATTCGGTTAAATTTTGATGGAAAATAGAGAAGAACAGCAGGAATGGAGAAAAGATGAAAGGAAAAAGAGTGATTGCAGGCATTCTGCTTGTGGGAATTTTAGCAACTGCCCTGGCAGGGTGCAAAAATGCAGATGTTACTAAAAAAGAAAGAGAAAAGCCCGTTATCACCCTGGGCAGTGACAGTTATCCGCCATACAATTATCTGAATGAAGATGGAATCCCCACAGGAATTGATGTGGAATTGGCTACAGAAGCTTTCAGAAGGATGGGGTATCAGGTGGATGTTGTCCAGATCAACTGGGAGAAGAAAAAAGAACTGGTAGAAAGCGGAGAGATTGACTGTATTATGGGCTGTTTTTCCATGGAAGGACGCCTTGACGATTACCGCTGGGCAGGACCATACATAGCAAGCCGTCAGGTAGTTGCTGTAAATGAGAGCAGTGATATCTATAAACTAAGTGATCTGGAGGGAAAGAACCTTGCCGTCCAGTCCACAACCAAACCGGAAGGCATCTTTCTGAACCGGACGGATGAAAGGATCCCCAAACTGGGCAATCTGATCAGTCTTGGGCACAGGGAACTGATCTATACCTTTCTGGGAAAAGGATATGTAGATGCAGTTGCTGCACATGAGGAATCCATTGTCCAGTACATGAAGGATTATGATGCAAGTTTCCGTATCCTGGAAGATCCGCTGATGGTGGTCGGGATAGGTGTTGCTTTTGCAAAAGAGGATGACAGAGGAATCTGTGAGCAGATGGATCAGACGCTGGAAGAAATGCGTCAGGATGGCACATCCCTGAAAATCATTAAAAAATATCTGGATGATCCCCAGAAGTATCTGGAGGTGGATGATCTTGGATATTAGGAGAAGAATAAAAGTAAAACGATTTTGGATATTCGGTATTCTGCTTGGAATCTGTGTGACTGCAGTTTCCCTGTATTACTTTTTTCGGGCAGAGAAAAAGGAAGCAGAGAACAGGATGGTGGAAACTGTAAACTATGTCAAAGTGCAGTGTTCCACCTACACCCATTATAATGAAGCTTCGGAATCTAAAAGTCTCCTCCGCGCCATTGAAAGTGCCAGACAGATGAGTACGAATATCGACATGGAAACAGAAAACGGCGGCCGGCTAAGCCAGGAGTTTCTGAAAGAAAATCTGCAGACCCTCTGGGTGGATGGTATCCTTGTGCTGGATGCAGAGGGAAAGACAGTCTGCAAATACAGCATGGATGAGGCTCTGACCAATGAGATCACAGATTATCTGCAAAAAGACATTATCATGGATTTTACCGGATATGAAGAAAGATCTTATTCGGAACGGATTGACCGAGAAGACGGATCACGTATCGACATTGCAGCCTGTGCCAGAAAAGATGCACCAGGTATGGTTGCAATCTATTATTACACATCTTCGGAATTTGTCAGAAATTATACCCTGACAATACAGAACCTTTTAAATGGCTATAGCACTCAGAAGGATGGAACGATTATTGTTGCAGACAAGGGAACCATCGTTGCCAGCAACGATGAAAGCCTGCTGGGACAGGATACTGCCGGCAACCAGGTTGTCCAGGCAATGAAAGAGCATACAGACAGTCAGCATATTTTTCATTTAAAAAATGAAGGAACCGGAGGTTACGGAATCATGCTGAAGCAGCGGGATTATTATATTTATGCCTATCTTCCGGATACGGAAGTATTCCGTAACCTGCCACTAAGTGTAACAGCTGTCGTTTTTCTTTATTTACTCATATTCGGTATATTCTGCTTCTGGGGTTACAGAGCGGATCTGGCACACCGGAAACAGGAACAGGAAAAAGATGAAAAATATAAAGCAGAACTTCTGAGAGCAGCAAAAAAAGCAGAAGCAGCCAATGAGGCAAAAACCGAGTTTCTGCAGAGAATGAGCCATGATATCCGGACACCGATCAATGGAATCTGCGGCATGATCAATGTGGCAGACCATTATGCAGACAATATGGAGAAACAGACGGAATGCAGGGCAAAGATCAAAAAGACATCCCATCTGCTGCTGGAACTGATAAACGAGGTTCTGGACATGAGCAAGCTGGAGTCAGATGAAGTGGTTCTGGAAGAAATCCCATTTAATCTGAACAGTATTTTTGAGGAAATACTGGGTGTGATCGAACATATGGCTGCGGAGCAGAATATCCGGATCATTTGGGAAGAGAAAGAAGTTACACACTGGAATCTTATTGGAAGTCCGGTGCATGTGAAACGGATTCTGATGAATATTTTGTCTAATGCGGTGAAATATAACAAAGAAAACGGATATGTCTATATCAGCTGTCGGGAAATCCCATCGAAACAGACAGCAATGACCACATTGGAATTTGTCTGCAGAGACACCGGAATTGGAATGACAGAGGCATTCCAGAAACGCATTTTTGAACCATTTGCACAGGAACATGCAGGAAGTCGCACAAAATTTGCCGGAACAGGACTGGGAATGCCAATTACAAAAAAACTGGTGGAGAAAATGGGCGGAACCATTTCCTTTGAAAGTAAAGAAGGCACAGGGACTACATTTGTGATCCGGATTCCATTCCAGATTGATGCAGATATGAAGGACAGGACTGAAACGGAAGAAAAAACAGAAACTTCTATCCAGGGGCTCCATGTTCTTCTGACAGAGGATAATGAGCTGAATATGGAGATTGCAGAATTTGTGCTTCAGAATGAAGGCGCTGTGGTGACAAAAGCATGGAATGGACAGAAGGCTGTTGACATATTCAGAAAAAACAGACCTGGAGAATTTGATGTTATTCTTATGGATATTATGATGCCTGTCATGAATGGATATGAAGCAGCAAAGATGATCCGCTCTCTGGACAGAGAGGATGCAAAAGTGATACCGATCATTGCGATGACAGCAAATGCGTTCACTGAGGACAGAATGAGAGCAAAGGAAGCAGGAATGGATGAACATATTGCAAAGCCTGTTGATGGAAAGTTATTAGTAAAAGCGATCAATGAGTTAGTAAAACATAATCAGGAGAAGTTATAATGAAAAAGAAAAAATGGAATAAGATACTTGCTGTGCTTTTGGCGATGGTGACAGCCGTATCACTTCTGTCTGGCTGCGGCGGGAAAAGTGCGGAAAAAGAAGATGCAGAAACCATCACAGTGTATTTATGGAGCACAAAGCTGTATGAAAAATATGCGCCATACATTCAGGAACAGCTTCCGGATATCAACGTTGAATTTGTAGTAGGCAATAATGATCTGGATTTCTATCGTTTTCTGAATGAAAACGGCGGATTGCCGGATATTATAACCTGCTGCAGGTTTTCCCTCCATGATGCAAGCCCCCTGAAGGACAGTCTGATGGATCTTTCCACAACCAATGCAGCAGGTGCTGTCTATGATACCTACCTTAACAATTTCAGAAATCAGGATGGCAGTGTAAACTGGCTTCCTGTGTGTGCAGATGCCCATGGCTTTGTAGTGAACAAAGATCTTTTTGAAAAGTATGATATTCCTCTTCCAACGGATTATGAAAGCTTCATTTCTGCCTGCCAGGCATTTGATGAGGTGGGTATCCGTGGGTTTACTGCAGACTATTACTATGATTATACCTGTATGGAAACACTGCAGGGTCTGTCTGCATCAGAGCTGTCTTCTGTGGATGGACGTAAGTGGCGTACCATCTACAGTGACCCGGACAATGCAAAGAGAGAAGGTCTGGACAGTACCGTCTGGCCGGAGGCTTTTGAACGTATGGAGCAGTTTATTCAGGATACAGGGCTGAGCCAGGATGATCTGGATATGAATTATGATGATGTGGTTGAGATGTACAAAAGTGGTAAGCTTGCCATGTATTTCGGCAGTTCTGCCGGTGTAAAAATGTTCCAGGATCAGGGCATTAACACAACATTCCTGCCATTCTTTCAGCAGAACGGCGAAAAGTGGCTGATGACTACACCATATTTCCAGATAGCTTTAAACCGTGACCTGACAAAGGATGAAACACGTCGGCAGAAAGCAATGAAGGTACTGAACACAATGCTTTCAGAGGATGCGCAGAACCGGATCATTTATGATGGGCAGGATCTGTTAAGCTATAGCCAGGATGTGGATTTCCGGCTTACGGAATATCTGAAGGATGTGAAACCTGTGATCGAAGAAAACCATATGTATATCCGTATTGCGTCAAATGACTTTTTTTCCATTTCCAGGGATGTGGTGTCTAAGATGATCTCAGGAGAATATAATGCAGAGCAGGCTTATCAGTCATTTAATTCCCAGCTTCTTGAAGAAAAAACCACTTCTGAGGATATTGTGTTGGATTCAAAGAAAACTTATTCCAATCGTTTCCATACCAGCGGAGGCAATGAAGCCTATTCTGTTATGGCAAACACTTTGCGCGGTATTTATGGGACGGATGTGCTGATTGCAACAGGAAACAGCTTTACGGGAAATGTACTGAAGGCCGGTTATACAGAAAAAATGGCGGGCAACATGATCATGCCAAACGAGCTTTCCGCTTACAGCAGCGAAATAAGTGGGGCAGAACTGAAGGAAATAGTCAGAAACTTCGTAGAAGGCTACCAGGGAGGCTTTATCCCCTTTAACCGCGGCTCTCTGCCTGTGTTCAGTGGTATTTCTGTAGAAATCAGGGAAACGGATAATGGTTATACATTGAGTAAAGTTACAAAGAATGGAAAACAGATTCAGGACAAGGATACTTTTACTGTGACCTGCCTTGCAGCACCACAATATATGGAAGCTTATCCGGCAGAGGAAAATATTGTATTTGATGGAGGGGATACCTCTGTGGAAGATACCTGGACAACATATGTTTCAGATGGTAATGCCATTCTTGCAGAGCCTGAAGACTACATTACTCTGAGGTGAGAAGAATGGATGTTAAGAATCATAATACAAACAGAAAGAAACGGGTTGTGAGAAAACGATGGAATGCAGCAGTTCTTATTGCCTTATTTGTTGGAATCCTTTTTACTGTTTTCCAATATTTAGGGTTTGTATCGAAGACTGTTTATGAGGAAAGTGTTTCTCACCTGACTGAAATTTTTCATCAGTCTGATAATATGCTAAGTGAGCTGACAAATAAGAATCTGACTTATCTCCATATATGGGGGGAATATTTGCAGAACACTTCCGATGAAAGTGAAATTCGTGAGTATATAGAGAAAGCACAGGAAGATGCAGGCTTTTTAGATTTTTATTTCCTGTCAGCGGACGGGAACTATAAGATGGCAACAGGTGAAACCGGGTATCTGGGATTGCAGGAAAATATTGAAGATGAGATCCGGCAGGGAAATGATGTGATAACCAATGCAACGGTTCCCGGAAAATCTCAGCTCCTTGTTTTTGCCACTCCCAGGCCTCATGGAAGTTATCAGGGCTTTGAATATGATGCCATTGCCATTGCCTATGAAAACTCTGATATCGTAAATGTGCTGAATATTTCTGCTTTCAATGGAAATGCCCAGAGTTATGTGGTTCATCCGGATGGCCGTGTTGTTGTGGATCATTCTTCTGAGGCATGGGGAGAGGTGTATAATTTCTTTGGGATTCTGAGAGAGCATTCTACTCTGTCTGAAAAAGAGATCCTTAAACTTTCAGAAGAGTTTAAGGAAGGACATACAGATGCAATGCTGATAAATCTGGATGGAGAGGATTACTATCTGGTCTATGAGAAATCCAAACCTCAGGACTGGATCTTTCTGGGACTTGTCCAGGCTGATATCGTCAATGCAAGTATGAATGTTCTGCAGCGTAGCACTGTGCTGCTTGTAAGTGCAGTAGCGGTGTGTATTGCCGGTCTTTTTATTGGAATTATTCTCCGGAAAAACAGGGTAAACCTGAAGAGAAAGGATACGGAGATCCTGTACAGGGACGAATTGTTTCAAAAGCTGTCAATGAATGTAGATGACGTTTTCCTGATGCTGGATGCAAAAACATATCAGGCAGATTACGTCAGTCCCAATGTGGAAAAACTGCTGGGAATTACAGTAGAACAGATTCGTAAAGATATTTGTGTCCTTGGGAAACTGCATCCCGGGGACGTTGAAGATCCGGAGAAGAAGTATCTGGAAGAAATCCAGGTTCATGAGCAGCAGGAATGGGATCTTGAATATGTTCATCAGAAAACAGGAGAACACCGCTGGTTTCATAACGTTGCAATGGGCAGCGAGGTAAACGGAAAAAAGAAATATATCCTGGTTCTGTCAGATCGTACCTCTGATAGAAAAATGAATCAGGCCCTTTCTGAGGCGGTCCGCGCTGCGGAGACTGCAAACAAGGCAAAGAGCACCTTCCTTTCCAATATGTCTCATGATATCCGTACACCAATGAATGCGATCATTGGTTTTACTACACTGGCTGTAAGCAACATTGATGATAAAGAAAGGGTTCGGGATTATCTGGGTAAGATTCTTTCCTCCAGTAATCATCTGCTCTCACTGATCAATGATATCCTGGATATGAGCCGTATTGAGAGCGGGAAAATCCATCTGGAAGAGACGGAAGTCAGTCTGTCAGAGGTTCTTCATGATCTGAAAACCATTATCAGCGGACAAATCCATGCGAAACAGTTAGAGCTTTACATGGATGTCATGGATGTTACCAATGAGGATGTTTATTGTGACAAGACCAGGCTGAATCAGGTACTGCTGAATCTTTTGTCCAATGCGATCAAGTTTACTCCTGCAGGCGGAACCGTTTCTGTCCGGCTGAGAGAGTATCCGGGTACACAGAGAGGCTGTGAACTGTACGAAATCCGGGTAAAGGATAACGGAATCGGCATGAGTCAGAAATTTGTACAGAAGATCTTTTCTCCTTTTGAGAGAGAGCGGACTTCCACTGTAAGCAGGACTCAGGGTACAGGACTGGGTATGGCTATCACCAAGAACATCGTGGATATGATGGGCGGAACCATTGAGGTTCAGACAGAACAGGGCAAAGGTACTGAATTTATTATCCGTCTGCCATTGCGGATTCAGCCTGAGAACCACCGTATAGAGAAAATCGCAGAGCTGGAAGGTCTGAAAGCATTGGTAGTAGACGATGATTTCAATACCTGTGACAGTGTGACTAAGATGCTTGTGAAGGTTGGAATGCGTTCGGAATGGACACTTTCCGGTAAGGAGGCTGTTCTCCGTGCACGGCAGTCTGTGGAAATGGGGGATGCATTCCATGCTTATATCATTGACTGGCGTCTGCCTGATATGAACGGCATTGAAGTTACCCGTCAGATTCGCAGTCTTGGTGATGATACGCCGATCATTATCCTGACTGCTTACGACTGGTCAGATATTGAAGTGGAAGCCAGGGCAGCAGGGGTGACTGCGTTCTGTGCCAAGCCTATGTTTATGTCAGATATCAGAGAGACTCTGATGGCTGCAATCGGCCAGAAGCAGGCCGGGGCAGAGGATAATATTCTTCCGGCAGCAGATTTAGATTTCAGAGGCAGGCGCATACTGCTTGTGGAAGATAATGAACTGAACAGTGAAATTGCAGTAGCGCTCCTTAGTGAATATGGTTTTCGGGTTGATACAGCGGAAGATGGAGCAGAGGCTGTGGAGAAAGTTAAGAATTCAACACCAGGTGATTATGATCTGGTGCTTATGGATGTGCAGATGCCTGTAATGAACGGATATGAGGCTACTGAGCGGATCCGTTCACTGGATGATCCTTCACTGGCGGGAATTACAATTCTTGCCATGACTGCCAATGCTTTTGACGAAGACAAAAAGAAAGCACTGGCATGTGGTATGGATGGATTTCTATCCAAACCAATTGTTATAGAGGAACTGATCAGTACATTACAAAACAGTCTGGGGTAAGTTTTCTGTTTGAACTGTGATAATGGGATATGAAAAGTGGTTTGATGAAAGCAAGGAGGAGCAACGAATGATTTGTGGAATGACGTATTTTCAGATATGTCTGTATTTTCTTATTTATTCTTTTGGCGGCTGGGTTGTTGAAGTTATTTTTCATGCAGTAGCGTTGGGAAAAGTTATAAACAGAGGTTTCCTGAATGGACCGGTTTGCCCGGTATATGGATTTGGGGTGCTTTCTGTTTTTGCTTTGCTCAATACAATTCAGGGCAGCGGGCGTCAGATGAGTGATGGAATGATTTTTGTGTTTGGAATTGTTCTGGCAACTGCGGTGGAGCTGGTTGCAGGCTGGCTGCTGGATGTGTGTTTCCACGCAAGATGGTGGGATTATTCAGATAAACCCTTTAATTTTCATGGCTACATTTGCCTGGAGTTTTCTCTGATCTGGGGACTGGCTATCGTTATGGTAGTAAAAGTTTTCCAGAAGTATGTAGAGGCACATGCGTTACATACACCTGCAACCTGGGAGTGGATTGTGATAGCAGTTTTGTATGCTGTGTATCTGACAGATTTTATTGTGACGGTAGCAGTGATCCAGGGACTGAATAAAAAGCTTACCAGACTGGATAAGGTTCGCTCAGATTTGAGAATTGTAAGTGATAAACTGAGTGATACACTGGCTACGACTACGATTGGCACAGCACAGAAAGTGGGAGAAGGAAAGGTTCAGGCAACTCTTGCAGCAGCAGAACTGCGTGATGCAACTGCCGCACAGCGAGAAAAATCTATCGAAATGCTTCGTATAAAAAGAGCGGAGCTTCAGGCTCAGTTTGAGGAACTGTCCAGTTCTATTACCAATCATACCGTTGTCGGTCAGGGGCGTATCATCAAGGCATTTCCGAAGATGCAGCACAGAGACTATTCCGAACTGATTCAGGAGCTGAAAAAGAGATTAAAATAGATTAAAATGCAGAGGGAGGCTTCAGGTGAACAGACAGGCAGTACAAACCTTAAAGACTTATTTTGGATATGATACATTCAGAGAAGGGCAGGAGAGTGTTGTGGAGTCCATTCTGGAACACCGGGATGTGCTTGCAATCATGCCGACAGGAGCCGGAAAATCCATCTGTTATCAGGTACCGGCACTGATGCTGTCAGGAATTACGATTGTAATTTCTCCTCTGATCTCACTGATGCAGGATCAGGTAAAGGCTTTGAATGAAGCGGGAATACATGCCGCATTTATTAATTCTTCACTGTCGGAAAGTCAGATTAGCAAGGCGTTGTACCTGGCAGCAGGAGGAAGATACAAAATTATTTATGTTGCACCGGAACGTCTGGAAAATTATGAGTTTCTGGAATTTGCCAGACAGGTGGAGATTTCCATGGTGACAGTGGATGAGGCACATTGTATTTCACAGTGGGGCCAGGATTTCAGACCAAGCTATGTCAAAATCGTAGACTTTGTAAAAAATCTTCCCGGTCGTCCGATCGTCAGTGCTTTTACCGCAACTGCAACAGAGGAAGTAAAGAACGACATTCTCTGTACTTTAAATCTGGAAGATCCGAAAGTAGTGATCACCGGGTTTGACAGAAAGAATTTATATTACAGCGTGGAAAATATCCGGCGAAAAGACGATTTTGTGATGGATTACATAGACAGACATCCAACAGAGAGCGGGATTATTTACTGCTCTACAAGAAAAAATGTGGACAATCTTTTTGAACTGCTTTTCCAAAAAGGAGTTGCTGTTACCAGATATCATGCAGGACTGAATAATGAAACCAGAAAAAAGAATCAGGATGATTTCATTTATGACAGAGCTCCTGTTATTATTGCAACAAATGCATTTGGAATGGGGATTGATAAATCCAATGTGAGATATGTGATCCATTACAATATGCCGCAGAGTATGGAGAATTATTATCAGGAGGCAGGACGTGCAGGGCGTGACGGAGAGAATTCCCAGTGCGTTCTATTGTTTTCTGCACAGGATGTTATGATCGATCGAATGCTTCTGGATAACAAAGATTTTTCAGATGTGGATGAAGAGGATGAATTTCTCATTCGTCAGCGGGATATACGAAGGCTTCAGATCATGGAAGGATATTGTAAAACAACAGGATGTCTGCGAAATTATATTCTGGAGTATTTCGGTGAAAAGACCTTCGGTCCCTGTGATAATTGTGGAAATTGTCACAGAGAATACCATGAGACAGATATGACCAGAGAGGCGAAGTGGGTAGTGAACTGTGTGGCTGAGACGAGAGGAAGGTATGGACTGACAATTGTGCTTGGTACTCTGCTGGGGGCTAAGAGAGCCCGGTTGAGGGAGCTTGGAGCAGATAAGTATAAATCTTATGGAGCATTGAATGATCACAGTGAGGCAGAACTCAGGGCACTGATCAGCCAGATGACTGAGATGGGATATCTCTATCAGACACAGGAACGTTACAGTGTGCTGAAATTGGGCGATATTTCTCCGCTAAGAGATGAAAATACTCACGTGATCATGCGTACTTACGAGGAAAAAGAACCGGATAAAAAGAAAAAGCCCCAGAAATCTGTCAGAAAACGCAGTACAGATGCGCTTACGGCAGCAGGTTACGATTTATTTGAAGCCCTGCGGAAACTTCGTCTGGAAATTGCAAAAGAGGAAGCCATGCCTCCATATATCGTGTTCAGTGATAAGACGCTGATAGATATGTGCATCAAATGTCCGTCAAATGAAGAAGAAATGCTGGAGGTTTCCGGTGTGGGCGAGAATAAGCTAAAGAAATACGGTCAGAGATTTCTGGAAGAGATACAGAAGTTCTGCCTGGAACGTCCGAATGCGGTTTTGAGTATGTCGGAAGATGAAAATGGTAATTCCTGAGAACAAAGGTTGGAAAACAGATGAATATAGAAAAATATACGGAAGAATTAATCACATTGAGACATTACTTTCATCAACATCCGGAGCTGGCACTTCAGGAAGTGGAGACGTCTGCATATATCCGGAAATATCTGGAGAAACTGGGATATGAGATTGTGCCGATAGAACCTACAGGATTGATTGCGGAACTTCCATCTCTGAGAAACAGGGAGAAACTGGTTGTACTCAGGGCGGAGATGGATGCATTGCCCATACAGGAGCAGACAAATCTGCCATATGCATCAGTAAATCAGGGATGTATGCATGCCTGCGGTCACGATATGATCCTGGCAGCAGCACTGATCCTTGCAAAAATTGTGTCAGAAGAGCAAAGAATGCAGGAAAGTTTTCCGGTCAGACTCCGGTTCCTTTTTGAACCTGCAGAGGAGATTGGTGAAGGTGCAAAAAGAATGCTTCAGGCCGGAGCATTAGAGAATCCGAAAGCAGATGCATTTCTGATGTTTCATTACGCAGCGGACATGACATTTGGAATGGCAGTGCATCAGGGACAGGCATCTTCCATGATCAACAGTATGCAGATTCATGTTCATGGAAAATCCAGTCACTGGTGTGAAGCGGATAAGGGGATTGATGCAATTTATGCAGCTGCTCAAGTGATAAGTGCCATTCATGATCTGAATGAAAGTTTTGGAAAACAGCATCCGGATGCAGGAAAATATATTGTGGGTACGGGTACGATCCATGGCGGTGAATATACGAATATTATTGCAGACCATGTGGTATTAAACGGAAATATACGCGCAGTTCATGAAGAAACTTACATGGCACTTGAGCACGAGCTGGAGAGAAATCTGCAGGAAATTGAAAAGCAGACTGGCACACAGATCCGTATGGAATTTCCCAAAAATCCGGTATATGCGTTTGCCAATGATGAGGAACTTACAGAGACAGCAAAGGCAGTGGGTGAAGAAGTATTTGGGGATAAGTTTGTCCTGGAAGGAGAAGATGAGCTGTTTCTTTCAGGTGATAATGCATACAGATATTTCAGAGAAACCAGAGGACTTTTCACAGTATTTCTTGCGGGAATACCAGGAGAAAATCATCCTCTGCATCATCCGAAATTTCAATTAGATGAGAGGATACTGCCGTACAGCGTGGAAGCATTGTATAAGATTATAACTACATTATGAGTATTGCAATTTTGGAAAATAATGAATGGTGATGTGGTTCAGCAGAGCGTGAAATTCTACTGAACTGGATCAATGTATTATTTACGCAGATTGCTATGGAAGGAACGTCAGCAGGATGGATAATTTGTATCTGTTCTGCTGTTTTTTGAGTATACTCGTAATAATTTCAGAGAATACTGTAAATTGACCAAATTAAGTAAGCCCTGCTTCAATTGAGGATATCCACCTGACTCTATAAAAAATCTCATAAATAAATGAAAAAAATTACCAAAAGGACTTGAAAATTGGATTAAAATAGTATAATATAAAAACATAAACAAATTAAGAATGCATAGCAACTATAACTTATTAACGTTGAGTGACAGCAGATTGCTGAATAGTAACGGACAGACGATATACTATAAAGAAAGAATTGAGGGCAGAAATATGAAGATTACAGATACCATTAAATATGTCGGAGTGAATGACCATCAGGTAGATTTGTTTGAGGGACAGTATGCAGTGCCAAACGGAATGGCATATAATTCCTATGTGATTCTGGATGACAAGGTTGCAGTTATGGATACTGTAGATGCCAATTTCAAACATGAATGGCTGGATAATCTTGAACAGGCACTTGGCGGACGTAAGCCGGACTATCTGATCGTTCAGCATATGGAGCCTGACCATGCAGCAAATGTAGCGAACTTTCTGGAAGTATATCCCGGCACTACAGTAGTAGCCAATGCGAAGACATTTGTAATGATCAAGAATTTCTTCGGACTGGATCTGGAAGGGCAGAAACTGGAAGTAGAGAATGGTTCTACATTGAGCCTGGGAAACCACAATCTTACTTTTGTATTTGCACCAATGGTACACTGGCCGGAGGTTATGGTGACTTATGACAGTACAGATAAAGTTCTTTTTTCAGCAGATGGATTTGGTAAGTTCGGTGCTCTGGATGTGGAAGAAAACTGGGATGATGAAGCAAGAAGATACTTTATCGGTATTGTTGGTAAATATGGCGCACAGGTACAGAGACTTCTGAAAGTAGCAGCTACTCTGGATATTCAGATCATCTGTCCGTTACATGGTCCGGTACTTACAGAAAATCTGGGACATTATATCAGCCTCTATGATACCTGGTCCTCTTACACACCGGAGGAAGAAGGAATCGTAGTTGTATATACTTCTGTATACGGACATACCAAAGAAGCAGTCAATCAGTTTGTGGAGAAATTAAAGAGCAAGGGATGTCCGAAAGTAGTTGTTTATGATCTGGCAAGAGATGATATGTCTCAGGCACTCAGTGATGCATTCCGTTACAGTAAGCTGGTACTGGCAACAACTACCTATAATGCAGGAATCTATCCGTTTATGAATGACTTTATTACCCGTCTGGCAGAGCATAATTTCCAGAACCGCACAGTGGGCCTTATTGAAAACGGTTCCTGGGCACCTCTGGCAGCAAAAGTAATGAAAAATATGCTTTCTGAATGCAAGAAGATCAACTGGCTGGACACCACAGTGAAGATTATGTCCGCAGTAAATCAGGAAAACAGAGATCAGATGGAAGCGATGGCTTCCGAGCTTTGTAAGGAATATATTGCAAAGAATGATGAACTGGCAAATAAAAATGATATGACAGCATTATTCCGCATTGGTTATGGTCTCTATGTAGTGACATCAAATGACGGTAAAAAGGATAACGGACTGATCGTCAATACAGTTACCCAGCTGACAGACTCTCCGTTCCGCGTTGCAGTTAATATCAATAAGACAAATTATTCTCACCATGTTATCAAGCAGACAGGGGTGATGAATGTAAACTGTCTCTCTGTAGAAGCTCCGTTCTCTGTATTTGAACAGTTTGGTTTCCAGAGTGGAAGAAGCGTGGATAAATTTGCGGGACAGAAGGTGAATCGTTCTGATAACGGACTGATATTCCTGGACAAATATATCAATGCATTTATGTCCCTGAAAGTAGAGCAGTATGTAGATCTGGGAACTCACGGAATGTTCATCTGCAGTGTGACAGAAGCTCGCGTGGTAAGTGACCAGGAGACAATGAGCTACACCTATTATCAGAAAAATGTAAAACCGAAACCTGAAACAGAAGGTAAGAAAGGATTTGTATGTAAAGTCTGCGGATATATCTACGAAGGTGATGAACTTCCGGAAGATTATATCTGCCCACTGTGTAAACATGGTGCTGTAGACTTCGAACCGATTGGATGAAAGATTTCTTTTGTTAAACTGCTAAAGAGTGACATTCTGTCATATGAATAGTTGTCGAGATTTCAGAGGAATCTGATTGATAAAATAAAAAATAGAGATTGTCAGTGGTTATTAAATAGCTGGCAATCTCTATTTTGCTCCAGTATTAATGTTACTGTTCACACACCACTATTCCGCGAGGTGTTTTGGCATGAATATGCCAA
>OBZN01000394.1_pt1 | contig 16831 bp, 32 predicted proteins | sample 1476951 | NCBI WGS metagenome assembly OBZN01 (sample SAMEA2580246, study PRJEB22360) | human gut metagenome | biome: human gut; feature: human-associated habitat; material: faeces | place: Denmark | collected 2008/2010
ACCAAATTTTTTATCAAAACCAACAAGCTTAATTTTGAATCCCTTTTGTTTCATCGAAACAAACCAATTAACAATATCATCATGTAAAACTGTAGGAGTATTACTCATTGTGAGCCAGCCATCTTCTTTCCAACCAAATAAAGGTATTCCATCTGCTTCTGCTTTTTTTACTGCAGCTAATTTAGGGAAGAAAGCATGAGTAATACAGATATCTACTCCTTTGTACGAACCATACAAAGCACCTGCAGTTAAATCATGTAATTTTGATAGATCAGCTCCTCCATACCAAACAATTGGTAATTTTGCTAAATCTTCTAATGTCCAGTCATACTGCATATCAGAACTCCTAAATTCATTAATATCGAAATATGCATCCATCGCATTTGTAAATACATTCAACGTTTTATTTAAGAATTCTGTTTTTAATTGTGATTCATTCATTGCCTGTGAGGCATCATCTAATAGCTCATCCAAAGTGACTGTCACATTGATAGAAGGAGTACACATTTCTAATACTTCTGGATCATCAATAGTGGTAATTTCTCCTTTACTATTTAGAATATTCCCTTCTTCGTCTTGATCTGCTTTACAAATGAAAATGAAATAAGAATCATATGCTGAATCAGTAATTGAACCATTTAATACCTTTTGTAAGGTTTTTAAACGATTAGCTAAAAAACCGTCAGGAATATCTCCTGCGGTTGAAATTCCTATTAATAATTTATTCCGATATGCCTTCATCGCATTTTTCATTAAAGTGTATTTTTTAGCTCCTGCTCGTTTCCAAGAATGAAGTTCGTCTAATACTAGACAGTTACAGTTTAATGAATCGAGTTTATCTTCTTGGTTAGCAATTGCAAATATATCACTTGTTCCGTCACCAAAATTAATTGAAATTGAATGTTCTTGATTGTTATCACGTATTCTTAATTTCTCAACGTCTTCTTTTAATTCGTTAACGTTATCAACTAAAAAATTAAAGCATTCTAAAGTTTGTTTAACTGAATTTGCAACAATATAAGCTTTAGAACCCGAACGTCTATCCAAAATACTTTTTGCTTCAGTTAACGCAGCACTAAATGCAGTTTTCCCCTGTTTTCGTGGTAAAAAAATAAGCGCTTCTTTAAACCGCCTAATATCTGAACCTTTTTCAAAAAAACCAAATAAATTCACACAAACAAATTTTTGCCAATCAGTCAGCAATAATGGTTGCCCTTTATAACTCACACCATTTTTGTCTTCTCCTTGCACATGATGAATTGTTCCTTCAATTAAATTAATGACAAAATCAAATTGTTCTTGTCTAAAATCAATATCTGTTCGTTCCAGATCTTTTAAAAACCGTTCACATGCTAGTCTTCTATCTAAATTAGCTAGTACTTTAAAATCAACAATTGATTTTGCATAATTTAAAGCTGTTTCAAAATGCTTAGATGTAATGTTCGATAAGTCCATCTGATCACATCTGTTGTTGTTCTAAAAGTTTAGCAAAAGCGGATTTCTCTTTTTTAGGCATTTCTACTTCAGCTTGATAGGTTCTAGCATTCAACATTAATCGATCAGAATAAGTACCTATATCTTTTCGAAGGTTTTCTAAACTTGCTAAAATTGGAGATTTCTTCCCACCACTTTTTTCTGTTTCCAAAATAATTTCATAACCTTGTCTTTCAAACTCACGACTTAGATAATTGTATTGATAAACCATATCAGAATAAACTTCTATAATTTGATTATATTGTGGTTTATATGTTCCTAGTTCTTTCATATATTTGATTGTGCGTTTTTTTATACTTTCACGTTTTGGGATATTTTTAGACAAGTTACCACCTCCTTAAATCAAGATATATTACTGCGAAAAAAAGGGCTTTTTTCTGCACGGTTTTAAACGATAAAAACAGCTCTATTCATTGCTATTATAGCATTTCACCTCAAGGAAAAATTTTTTTCAAAAAGTCCTCGCTATTGGAAAAAGTTCCCATATCCGTTTCCCAAAAGTCAATTCTAAATTTAGAAAGGAGGGGGGGATTCTCTCTCTTTTTTCCAATGTTCAAACTCTTTTCTCCGTTTTCTTTGCCAATATAATCCTTCACCAATAATTTCATCATTCCCTCGATCATGAAACGTATTGTGTTTTTTATGTGTTAATGGTAATAAGTTCCAGTCAACAAAAGCCAACTCCGGATATTCTTTTCTTGGATAAATATGATGGACCATTTCTGCTTTTACTCGAATACCATATCTTTTGTTTTCTTGACATTCATATTGATATCTTCTTAGTATTGCGTTCTTCTTTTTGATCCATCGTTTACTTTTATAGAATGAGTCAATTGCCATTGCTACTCTTTCCTTGATTCTTTTTGTAATTTGTACTGATTACTTTTGCACCCATACGTTTATACCAATCAACCTGCTCTTGTAAGTTTGGCAATGTTCTAGAAAGCAATGTAATAGTTAAATGTGAATAACCGAATACTCCATCAGTAATATCAACGTTGCAATAATTACCATTCCATACTGGCTTGATATCGCTGATCGCAATATTTCCATCGCCATCTTTTATTTCGTTTTTAATCCAATGCCTACTGTTATCATCTTCAATTGCTTTTTTATAAACTTGCCCCATACCCGCTGGAACATCAAAAGTAAGTACAGCCTCATAAAAATCATTCATAGATAAAACTCCTTTCAAAATAAAAAGACCACTCACTAAAAGTAAAGCGGCATTAACTCGTTGCTCACTTTAAATTCAATTGTTTTTTGTTTCTTTCCATCTTGATATGTTCGTTCAGTCACGTTTAGATCATTGTAAATAGCCTTTGCTGTCTCTAATCCGACCCGCAGTCTTCGTTGAATGACTCCAACAGTTAGCTCCATACCAACTTCTTCATAGTCCTTCTTTAGTTGCTTCATTTCCTCGAAATCTTTAGTAGTATATTGTTTCATATAGTTATTCTCCTTTTAAATAAAATAAAAAGACCACTTAATGAAGTGGTCTAAGGATTTTATTCTACTTTACACATCAATATATATATATCTTGCTGTATTTCGAAATACTATTTCCTCAAATTTATCAACATACCCATTAAAATTAGATGTTAAGGAATCAATATAGGCATTTCCGTTGTCATTGTATATAAACTTAATGATCCCATCTCTTGATACTTGAACACTCAACCCATTCCTTTTTATGACTTTTTTATTCTTTCGAATATATTTTTTTGCTTCTTTTGTTGAAAAATTTTTCATAGATAAAAAACTCCTTTTTCATATTATGTAGAAGTAAACCCTCCTACATAATATATGACAGATACAAACCAAACTTGTCCAAGATATACTCTAAACTGACTTCGAGTGTTTCAATCACAAAAATCGTTACTAAGTTTAGTATTATATATGTAAAAACAACCTACACGGCGCACAATACGCATACGAAATTGCACACCCCTATATTTCCTTATACCTCCATGCCTCGATTGCTAAAGTCACTGGCAAGGAATCGAACCTTGCATGAATAATCTTACCGTTTAATCCCTCTTTAGAATTACATAGTTCATGTCCAAATATTGTTTAAGGTGTCGCCCAACTGGTTCGCAAGATTATCTTACGTTGGGACTGTACTGCGATCATCCTAAACTGCAATATTTAGATGTTTACAGGTTCTTGCTACTTCGACCTATATAAACACTAAACCTAAAGTCGATTATTCTACGTGGTAGCATCTACCCTTTCCGCCACAGTGATACTATAAGATTATTTAATACCTTATATTCGATTATTTGATAGTGCTTATTATAAGTATTGATGAAATAAATATAGTAGTGTTAAAATAACGTTTAAGGTTATTCAAATAAAGGAAAGGATGAATTATGTACGTACCAATATTAAAAGCTAAACAAGGCGAAAAAGATGCTTTGTTACAATTAAAACAAACAACAAAACAAAGCGTCAGACCACTGCTTGAAATACCTCCCGAACACATAGCAGATCACACAAAGTTAAAGATCAAAAATTTTTGGGATAACAAGATCTACTACTTAGATTTTGCTTTTGAAACAGTATCTGAAGGCATAAGTAATGAAACATTTGATAAGTGGTTTTTAAATAGAGATTTTAATTATATGATACCAGTGTTGCATCTATCATATGAAATTTCTAGAATCAAAAACATATTTTCTAAAGCAAAACAAGGTATAGCTATTCGTATTGCTCTAGATGAGTTTTTCGAAGAAGATTTCGAGAGCGATTTCAATCAAATTATACAAATAATTGAACCAAAACAAACAGATATAATAATTGATGCTCAGGCAATAAATGAATCTGATTATAAAAAACAAGCTGCAAGTGTAACTTATTGTTTAGAGCAGATCGATGATTTAAATTTATTCAGAAACATTATTGTTTGTTCTGGTTCCTTCCCAAATTCTTTAGATATAGAAAAAGAACAATTTTTGACTATCCCAAAATTAGAACTAGATTTGTTTAATCTTGTTAACAAAAAAATTGAATTCCCGCTTACTTATGGTGATTATGGTATAAACCATTGGGCTATATTTGAGTTTATTCTGGGCATGCAAGTATCATTTAATATTCGCTATACATTATATAAAAGTTACTTAGTTTACAAGGGAACAACTGCAAAAAAAGGTGGATTTTCCTATGAGAATATAAAAAAAGCTTGTCAAACTCTAGTAAATTCAAGCGAATATTTTGGCAAAGAGCATTCTTGGGGAGATCTCATAATTAGTGATATCGCAGATGGAACAAAAGGTACCGGTGGAAACTCCACAACTTGGAGATCAATCGGTACCAACCATCACATAGAAACAATAGTTAAACAACTCTCCAATCCTGGCGATTTTTGAGAGTTTCTCTGGCGAAACTTTTAACAGCAGGTAGACTAAAATTTTTTTCAATCAATTCTACTAATTGAAATTTATTTTTATTTGAATAACCTCTTATTTCATTTTTTTTCAAAAAAGATTTTATTTCGTTACTCCATATTAAATCAAGTAATGCTCTTTCAGTAACATTTTTATTAAATGATGCTGATCTTATATTTTTTAAGGAGACACCACCCAATCGATTTCTATAGGCAAATATAATACCCCAATGTTCTGGTACTTTTTCCTCTATTTTTTCTTTATATTTTTTTCCAACTACAATTGTACATTTATCAAAAGTCGCATCATATTTTTCAATCTGTTTAGTTAATCGAACAAGGGAATCTACATCACTTTTTATTTCAAAACCTTTCATAATACCGTTTACAGTAGCTATGTCAGCTCTAGCTTCTCCGTCACAGATTACAAACTCCTCTATGATTTTATAATCATTTCCTGTATTTTCCATATTAAGCTTCTGAATAAGCGCCTGTCTAATATCAAAATCTGTTAAAAGCATTATTTTCATCCTTCTATAAATAGAATATATTTTAGTGTATTATGTTCCTCAACTATTCTATTAGTGATAACTTTATCGGTCAAGTACTTACTATAACTTATTTATATTTCATGTAATAAATTTGATAAACAGCAATATACAAACAATTTAAGAGAATCTTAGTTCACATCCTTTGGGTTATTCACTGCTGCCTATCAAAGCGTAATTCAAAACGATGAGGGAGATTTCCTCCCTTACATTTTATTTTGCCGAAGTCCTGTTTCCTAATCTTTCGACACTATCATAATAACTCTTTTTACAGGTATATGACTGGTATAAAAAGTGTATAAAATAGCTGGTAAATGGGTAATGAATAGGTATAAAAAGTGTAAAAACTGGCTACTTAAAAGCAACCAGTTCTAATGCTGAAGCAAATTGGATAATAATTATATTCGATTCCTGCTTCACTGTCTCTTCGCTCAAATTGTTTCTTTCTGCTACCTCAAAGACGGCATTTCCGTAGATATAGCGATCATAGAAGATTTTTCTTCTTCTCTCTGTAATATCTGGCTTATGTGCATGTTGGATTGATGCATAACCTCTAATAAACAATTTATGCAGATATGCGAACTCTTCCCACGCTTCCTCCTTGTCTATCAGCAACTGTTCCGCTTCGAACGTACTGTTTGCCGTAGACGGCGGAACCAAAGAAAAAGATGATGTTACTTTTGGTTCGCGCGGTTGTCCTGCTCTGCACCTTGCTCTTAAATAAGCTGCCAAAAAGACACTAACGTTATGCTTTGTTTTTTCCATATCGACATCTTTCGGCTTTGGTGTTTCATACTTGCTTACATCAAAAAGTACCATCCTCGATTCCTCCAATTATGATATAATACTTGTGTCAGAAATATTATTCATGGTCGGAGGAATCCGGCTTTTTTATTTTCTTTAATCATTTACAAATCACTTCAAGACATGTTAGACTAATGATAGCGTTTATTGTTACGACACAATATTCTATGTACAAGACAGCCCATCTCGGCTGTCTATTTTTTATGTTCTTTTTCCCCTTTCTCAAATTGATTTACACTCATTATTCCACCACCTCTGCCTGTTCTGTTTCCCAATAAGGTTTAATTTTATAAAATTTATGCATTTCTCAGTTCATGGAACGAACCATGCTTTCTAAAATTGTAGCTCTTGTTCCTAAAGTCACTTGTTGTTTTTTAGCTTCCTTAACACTTGTCATGCTTATATATTTCTCACTAAAAACATATATCCCTTGATAATAATATTTCCACATAAGTTTTTCATCTTGTTGTATCTTTTCCCACAAATCTTGGGTAATGACTAAATAATTATAATCACCTATAAACGTTTACTTTTTTCACTGTTTCAAACTCAATGCTCCAGCTATACCTAATTTTATTAACTTGTTTTCGTTCATTATTCTTCCCTCTCAAAATATTCTTTCAATGTTCTAACCAAGCTTTCGTATAGTGGTTTAAATGATTCATCAGCGATCAAATCAATATTTGCTAAATTAACAAAGTGTTCTTCTAGCTCTTCTTTTAACATTTCGTCCATTATTTCTTCCCCCTAATCCTTTATCCAAAACATAAACCGCACTAAATCTTCTTGTGTTCCATTTACATAAAGATTCAATTCTGCTCCAATCGCAACTAAAATTCCCACAGCTAATAACGCTATTCCCAACACTGTATAATCTTTCCCTTTTCTGCTCTTATAAATAAGGTAGAATCCTAAAATGGCTAATAGCCCACCAAGTACACACCAAAATATTGTTAAACTAATCATTATTTTTCCTCCATCTGTGGCAATCCAAGTCCATTCATAACATTTCGATTTACTGAATTTATAGCATTCACAGTTAAAATTCTTTGCCAACGTTTATTTCTAGGAGACCATCTTAATGCTGCTTTTTTTAATAAGGCACGTACATCATCCGATGGCTTACCATGAGTAACTAAATAAAGACGATTATTTTCTACATCAAACCCGTAGCCTGCTAGTTCTTCATGATTCATTTCTTTGTAAAAGTCCTTCCAACCTTTCTCTTCTGCTTTTTCCTTGCGTTTTTTATCAATTTCAATCTTTTGATCAATCAAAACTGGATCAAACATCTTTCTCGTATTCTCAATATAACGAGCATGCTTACCATTTTTTGAATATAATTCACTTTCTAATTGATAGATCCGTTCTTCTTCTTTTTGTTTTCTTCTAGTAGGATAATTTGCTGGTCCGCAAATCATCACTGATGGAATGGTTGTCGCTTTGAGAATATTGGTTTTTAATTCGACAACTAGCTTATTGTATTTAACAAGTCTTTCATTCAATTGTTGTTCATTCTCTTGTGTTAAAAATTCACTAAAGCGATCAACAAAATCAGCAATGTAATCTCTAATTTCTTTGTTGAAATCTCTCCCCCTGCTAAATGAGGTTAATTCCTCATATCGCTCTCCAACTTCCTTAGGTATCTTATAAACTAGTTCGAAATTTCTAGATATAACATTTTTAAAAGTAAGTGTCATTGATTTTTCTCCACCTTCAAATTTACTTTTCCAAACTTTACTAAGTTTTCTAAATATCTTACTTGCTGAGCAACATATGCTTCTTCTTTACAGCATTCTAAGCGATGATTTACATCGCTTAGAACCGACAATGGAAAATCATATTTGTTTATTAACTCATTAATTTGATCGATTACTGGCATATTATTTTTTCTCCGTCACAGTAAAAGGCACAATACTTTCTGGCATGTAATTTACCTCGTATTTATATTCATTTACCTTAGCGCCTTCTAAATCTTCAATTACATACATATTCCAACTAGTCATGTTTACAAGATGTTTTTTGTACTGATTCTTTCCTGTTTCAACTAGAATAACGAGTTTGTTTTTATCTTCAGTATCAACAGATATTCGACCTATCGCTTCAAACTCCACCTTATCTGTTCGAGTATTAATTACTGCTACTCGACGAATCACATTGAAATTGTCTGCTTCTTGACTGACATTGTATGAAACTTTGTCACTCTCTCTCCCGCTACAAGCACCTAGATTTATTCCCATTCCTAATACACTGATCAACAGAATAATTTTTTTCATTTATATTCCCTCATTTCTTCAAATGGAACGATAGTTTTTCCACTACGCTCAATTACTAAATGATCATCTTTTAAATGAGTACTCTTAATGATTACCATTGCCGATTTGTTATAAATATGTTTTACATACCCTATGAACGGATAAATCCATGGAGTATCACGATCTGACTTACAACAAAAACATTCAACCTCTTGTCCGACTTCTGGAATAAATTTTCTTTTTTTACTCATCTTTATTCCCCCCGCCCAAAAATACGACGTTCTTTTTCTTCGGCTTTATTTAAATCAAGATAGATTCCTTTTCCATCTTCCAGATATTCCGGTTTTACGTAATATGTTTTATTTTCAATATCCCACTGACACAACTTAGACAGAATACTAAGAAATCTACTACTTTGGATACTAGGATTTTTAGCAGTTTTATTTTTAGGTTTGTAAAATGCAACTGCTTCGTTACTAGTTTTGGATGCTGGAGTAATTGCAATCATTTTTGATCTATCATTTAAATAAACTAGCGCATACTCTGAAAATTTCAGACATTCTGCTGCTGCTTTACTAAAATTCACGCCATACTTTGAGATAGTAACAATTGGTTCTCTTGCCTGAGAATTTAACGAAATCAATTTAAAATCATCTGTTAGTTTCATAGAGTTAACTCCTTACTGTTTTTTCATCCAAGCTTGATTGCTTTTTGTTTGTTTCTCTTTTGTTAGTTTTGAATGTTTAGATGTATTGTTTTTATTTGCTTTACTAGAGTGTGTTTTAATTTCCACTATTTCTCCATTGCTCACATAAGCTGCTAGTTCAGCCATTTCTTTTGAATCATATCTCTTTGCCTTTTTTAAATCAGAAACTCCATTTCCTTCTGAATCGACATAACACATTGCTTTTACAACATATGCCATGTTCAAACCTCCAACTGCTAATTTCTAAATGCTTTACGTACAATATAAGCTTCATTGATAATTTTCTTTAACGTGTCTGATGGATAGATTCGATGCTTTGCCTTTTTGGTATCTTGCTCATACATCCAATCAAGCTTTGCTAAAGTGTCGTCATCAAGAGAAAATCTTGGTCTTTTCTTAGGTGTCCCACCTGTTTGTTTTAGCTGTCCCACCTAAGCTACTGCTCCTTTTATTGATTTGATTGGATTTTTTCCGCTCTTTACTAATGCTTTGTTAATACCTTTAATATATTCATCAAAAGTTAAACCTAACCATCTTTTTTCACGATACAACCGAGGATAGAGCTGGAAAATGAAATACGGACGCATATAATAAACAAATCGCTCTTTTGCTTGTTCCTCTGGCATTTGATTTACCTTTTCATCTCTAATTCCTCTATAAGCTAGTCTTAAATCTTGCTTTGCTGATTCTGTTGTAGTGATTTCTTCCAGACGATGAATAATATCCAAGTAATCCATTTATCATGCCCTCCTCTTAAAACGGGACATCTTCATATCCACGCTTAAATTCCTCTTCTTTTCGTTTGTTATAGCCTTCGGGATCGTTGAGCCAATTAGGAATCGGCTCTTTGCGAATGTGGCTTTTTTTAAACGATTTAGGTGTATTCTCAGCTTTCCATGCTTCATCAGCTAACTTTGCATCCTCTACCGTCTTAACTCCTCGTCTTTGCCAATCATTTAATTTTTTAACCACATACCCTGCCGTATGTCCGCCGTCTCTTGCAGAAAGTTCAATGGCATATAGAATTACCTCAAGGGCGACACCGTCTTCTAAAAAGCTTTGCACACGATCGATGTTTTGAGGGCTATCCATTGGTTTAATTTTTTGCTGGTAAAGTTGTGAGATCTGAGCCATCGCTGCTAGCATGCTTGTAGTCTCTGTGGTAGTCTCTGGGAAGTCTATGGTATTGGTGAGGTCATTTTGACCTAATCCATCAGTGCAATTTGACCTATCCGTCGGGTCATTTTGACCCAATCGTTGGCTCACCTCTTCAAGCTTGTCGTAATCGATGGAATACCAAATTGTTTTATCAAATCCTGCTTTGTTATAATTTGCCTTTATAATCAAATTTTGTTTACTTAGCGAAGTGAGAGTACGCTTAACTGTTGCTACGCTCCAAAATGGAAATTGTACTTGCCATTCTTCATAAGTATTATGAATCCATCTTTTTCCTTTAATCATTTTTGCACTTTTGCTATTTAGCCAATAATGAAGTTGTTGCAAAATAATTGCCTCATTCAATCCAATGACTTTGGCTAATTTAGGTAACACTTGGATCGGATAATCATCAATCAATAGCTTACTCATGATTTCCTCCTCATACGTTGCTTTCTTCGTCTGTAACAGTAATCGTGTACTGATAACAAGTTTTTATTTCTCCATTAATCAATTTGTCTATTTCGTTCTTTTCTACAAAAATGTCACTTTTTTCAGCCTGTGTTCCAATAAAGCTAAATGTCAAAATTTCTAAAAACAACTTATCTCTAGTATTCATTTTTTCGTACTTAGATAACCATAATTTTTCCATTGTTCGTATGTTGGAACGAATCATTATTGTTCTCCATTCTCGTTGAATTTTTTTATTTTACTCATATTCATCACACCAATACGTACCAAATCTGTACCATTCAAATAAACAGGATGAATTTGATACTTATTTATAAATTGAGTAACCCCCATATTGTGCGCTTCGTTATGATGTTTCCTGCATAACGATGTTAACGGAAATTTGCGATGATCAACTTGTGATCTCTTTCTATTTCCTACTGCTTGTAAATGGTGAATATCTGCTCCAGATTGTCCGCATATTACACATTTGCGGTGTTTACAGCATTGATAGTGATAAAACTGTTCATGCTTTGGTAAAATTTCGTAAGACCGTGGAAAAGGAACATTCCACTCAAACATGAAATCAAGCACCATTTCAATTAAGTTATTCACTTCTGTAACACTTGCATCTGAAGTATCTGCAATGCTTATTTCTGAAAAATAATGAATGGCATATTCTTCTCGGAAATAATCGTTTAATTGTCTTGTAGAAGTACCAGACCAGCGATGAATATCTCCTAGCAAAGCCCAATATAATAGTCTCTGGGCTTCGCTAAATCTTCTAGGGTCTGGTAGCATCAAAACACCGAAAACAGCTCTTAAATCATCTGAATACATTGTTTTCAAACGATCAATATTTAAGTCTTCTTTTAACTGAACAGTCAACAAACGTTTCTTTTTGTTGTAACTTGTTATAACGAATGATTGTTGCATCTAATCACTTCACAATGGTGGATTTTTAGGGTCAAATAATGAATTCTGCTGTTCGTTTAGCTTTTCTTCATGTTTATCTAACGCTGATGTTTCTTCTTCATGTCGTTTCTTTTTTTCTCTTTCTTTCATCTTTTCTAACGCATCGGAAGCTGTTTGTATCAATGCTTCACAAGTTTCTACGTCGATATCTTCAAATTTCCCAGCATATTGTAAATGCGTTAAGAATCTCGTCATCGCTTTCTGTTGTGTCATATTAGCAAGTCTTGCATTTTCATCAACGAGTTTCTTGGCTTCATCTCGTTGCTCTTTCGTTGCCTTTGGTAACATTGGTAAATCCTCACCAGCGTAGATATAAAGACCTAATCCAAACATCGCTAAATTTTTCACCAAACAACGCATAATTGTTTTATTAATATCAAACATTGAGGCTTTCTCAACTGGTATATTTTTTCTGTTTTTTGTATCGTACGTGTAAGGTTCTGATTTCATTGCTTTGTTTGAACTATCCATTACAGGTAGCCACATTTCATGAGTTATCCCATCTATTGTTACCTCAGTAAAAACCATATAACCTGTATTTTCATCAAATACATATGGCAAGTTATTCTCGAATTTTAGTATTCGATAGGAAGCATCTGGGAAACGTTTTTTTACTGCTTCCCATGCCCAAGCCCATGAAAGATACGATAACTCAATGTTTCCTGTTTTCTTTTTTTCAACATGTTCATTAACATTGAGAGAATTCAAAGTTAAAAATATATTTCCCTTTTCTTCACTCATCAAATCTCGACTCCAATTCTTGAATAAATTTTTCTCCTCGTCCGTAGTACTGAATATCAATCAAATTATCACGTTCAAATTCATCTAATGCTTCAAGCAAGCCATCTTCGATAACATGGATATATTCTGGTTTTCCGCAATATTTACCTAAGTGGATAATATAAATATGATCATACTTAGTAATCACATTTCCTAAGTCATCTTGATCATTTTCTAAATGTTGACCATTTAAAAGATTATTACGGTATTTTTTATCCATATTTTTTTCTTTACATTTAGGTACTCCCCAATGCTTAGATATTAAATAGTTATCTAAATTGGCTAACTCATTCATTCCTCAGTCACTTCCTTGAGAGTAGAATTGGCAAACCAAGTAAATACTAGCGCCATGAAATATATCCAACCGCAACGGATATCAATACTTGCAAAGCACATACCCACACCAACGAGGGCGTATGCTCCCTTCACATTAATTCGTGTCTTTTTCATTGAAATTCCCCCTTGAAAATACGGGTCATCACATCAGCGAAATCTTCCTTGTTATTAATAACAAAAGTATGTTGTGTGGAAGAAACTTCATCATCAACCGCATTAATGACTTCTCTTATTTTCTTACACTCTTCACAATGGCAACTTCCTTCAGCGATTTCTATATATTCTTTTCCTTGCAGTAAAGCACCCATAACAGCAAGATTAGCTGGACCAGCAGCTATCATTCCAAATGTTTCCTCATTTACTAATGATAAAGAAAGACCAATATTTTCTTTGTCGCATTCTTTCTTCAATTCTTCGATAAGATTTTCAATTTTCTTATTCATGTGATATAATTCTCCTAGTTTTATAAATTTGTTTGTGACTCTTTGCTGGCTGGCAGAGTCACTTTTTTTGTATCTATTTTTCATGTGTGATAAACTTCCGTTTAGATATAGTCACTTGCCTACATTAGCGGAAACTAATGTGGGCTTTTTATTTCCTGCCACTTTTTCTGGCGTTCACGCCATTGTCTACCTAACAACTCAGATTTCATATCTTCGTGATATTTTCGATTCAAATCTTGCATTAATCGTTGATGCTCTTGTAAGGTCATTCGATTCCTCCCTTAATTTTTTATCTTCACCACCTCCAAGAAGAGGAGTTGCCAAAATGAAAAAACGTGGTCTTTGGCGAATTTGAAAGGAGAGCAGCAACTCCTCTTTTCAGAAGTGGTGAATTTAGATTTTTTAGCTATTAACAAACAGCTCTAACTCTAAATCGATTTTTAGAACGCCATGTTCTAAACTGTTCATATAAATCGACATCAATTGTTATTTCTTTGGCAGTAACTGCGTTATACCCTTCACTAAAACGTGATTTTTTAAATTCCTTCATTCTTCTTTGATAAGTACTTTCAGAATATTGATATCTCTCTTTAAACTCCGCTTTGCTCAAACGTTGTACCATTTTTACGCCTCCTGTTCTGATGGCTGATCATTAGAATCTACTTCTAACTTGATATCCAAAAGTTCTTCGATTTGTTTTAAACGTTCCTTAGGTTTTCTTTTTGCGATGAAGATATCTCGTAAATAAGTAATTGATATACCCATTCGTCGAGCTAATTCTCTTTGACTCCAACCTTTCTTTACTAAAGCAATTAATACTTGCTGTTTTAAAGTCATGATTCATACCCCCCTTATCGAATATTTTCTAATATTTTTGTCTAATCAGTTTGACAAAAACTGCAAATATGCTATTATGTAAGCATACAAAATACAGCGCACAAAAAGCGAGCTTACTGATGTCTGGGGAGACTATTAGTTTATTGCTTTTAGTCTTTGTATGCCGTAAATATCTTGCTTACAAAACTAGTATAACTGCAAATTTTCTATTTGTAAATAGATAATTTGCAGAAAAAATACTTTTTTTGTCGGTATTTTGAAAGGAATGCATATCCTATGCTATTAGACCGTATAAAAATCTTATTAAAAGAACGTTCAATGACGTTGGCAGAACTTGAAAGAAAGTTAAATTTCGGAAATGGCAGCATGTCTAGATGGAATAAAAGTACTCCATCTGGAGATAAAATACAAAAAGTTGCAGATTACTTTGATGTATCAACTGATTATCTTTTAGGACGTACTGATAAACGCCATTATTATGATTTAACAGAAAAAGATAAACAAGATATTGCTTTACAAGCTGAAAAATTACTTGAAGGCTTGAATTCAGATGCTGAAACAAATTATTATGGTGAACCTTTAGACGATGAAGATAAGGAAAAATTATACGATGCCATTCAACTTGCACTTGCCTTAACCAAAGTTAAAGCAAAGAAAAAATTCACTCCTAAAAAATATCGTCAATAGGTGGACTTTTGTATGCATTTAAACAAATACTGGATATTAGAAGAAATAGAAAAATTATTTGTAGAGTTTGGATCTGATGCAATTAATCCATATAAAATAATCAAATATTCTGATATAGATTTAATTGAAACTGATTTAGGGAATAAAACATTAGGACAAACGATACACAATAAAAGATGTTATGTGATATTAATTAATCAAAACCTATCACCTTCTATGAAAAGATTTGTATTATGGCATGAAATAGCCCACGTTAGACTCCATAAAGGTATTTGCACAGCAGCTTTTAGAGCAAACAACCTTAGTTGTATGATTTATGGTATAGAAGCAGAAGCTAACATGTTTGCAATTGAAATGTTAACTAGAACAATAGATGAACAAGATTTATCTTATATGAGTCAGTTCCAAATTATTGAATATTTAGGGCTTCCTCATAATCTTGAACATTTAGTATTACAACATTAAAAATAAAAAAGCCCATGCTTTCACATGGACCTCCCCTCATTTCTGAGAGCCTTTACAACAAAATTATATAAAAATAAACTCAGAAGAACAAGGAGGAATTTATGGGAGATTTTTTATTTGCAGTTGGATTAATAGGATGGTTTTTGGGTATAGGGATTTTTATTTATTCCTTTTTCTCAAAGAAAAAAATATCTAGAAAGAAAGTTATTGTTGGAATAATATCTGCATTTGCAGCTATGGTTTGTGGAGTTACTATCTCCCCACCAGACACAGAACAAGCAACAACACATAGCACTATCCAATCAACAACAACTAGTTCTATCACTGAAGATAACTCTTCTGAAAGTAGAGAAAAAGAAGAACAAAAAGTTAAAGAAATAGCTAAAAAGAAAAAACAAGCTCAACTAGAAGCTAAGAAAAAGGCTGAAGAGCAAAAAACTAGGGAGGAAGCTGAGAAAAAGCAACAAGAAGACAAACGTAAAGCTGAAGAACAAAAACAAGCTGAAATAGCTCAGACTTCATCTGCCGAAACAATTCTTGCTCAAGCTGAAGCTAACCCAACTAGAGATAACTATAATTCAGCTCTCTCAGCTATCCAAGCAATACCAGGTGGAAATCAATCATTATCCAATCGATTAGCCAATGTTGATTCTGCAATAAAAGCAAATGAAGCCGCACAAGCTGAAGCTGCTAAAATAGCTGAGCAAGCAAGACAAGATGTTGCTCAAGCTCAACAGCAAAATAATCAAGAAACAGTTTTAATTACACCAACTGGCAAAAAATATCATCGAATGAAATGTGGAAACGGCAGTTATAATACTACAACTCTGCAGGAGGCCATAAATAGGGGGTTAACACCTTGTGAAAAATGTTATGGCGGAGAAGTAGTAAATTATTCTGAAGAAATAGCTCCTTCATCAACTGCAGCGAGTACAACAACCGTTCAAGTAGGTGAAGGTCCAAAAGAAGTAGCACAACGGACTGGAATTACAGTAGATCAACTATTTAATTTGAACGGATTAGATCCAAACAACTTTATGCTTTACCCTGGTCAAGAATTAAGAATAAAATAAAAAGCCTTTGGGCTTTTTATTTTTACAATTAATAGGAACATACATTCGAAAGGAATAGAAATAATGTGGGTAGAAAAAATAAATGACAAAAAATTTAAGTACACCGAACGTTATACGGATCCCTTAACTGAAAAAAAGAGAAAAGTGTCCGTAACTTTATCTAGCAATTCACGCCAAGCTTGGAATCAAGCTAACTTACTTTTGAATGAAAAAATCGCAGAAAACGAAATGAAGAATTACCACTAACTTTTGGAGAATTAAAAACTAAATGGGATGAAAAATACAAGCCAACTGTAAAAGAAAGTTCCTATCGAACAACTCAGGTTTATCTATCATTAATTTCAAAATATATAAAAGATGATGTACTTGTAAAAAACGTTAATAGTAATCTTATACAAGATATGCTAGATTACTACTATTTTGAAAAAAATTTATCAT